>Ga0193702_1000166_pt1 | contig 26041 bp, 26 predicted proteins | sample U3a1metaG_FD_143060 | JGI IMG/M metagenome (GOLD analysis project Ga0193702, IMG submission 143060) | Soil microbial communities from a riparian zone of the East river system, Colorado, United States - U3a1 | ecosystem: Environmental > Terrestrial > Soil > Riparian zone | place: USA: East River... | reverse complement strand
TAGTGGGTCAGCAGGCCGCTCGCCTCGAGCACCACGCGCACCATCTCGGGCAGCGCCAGTTGCTGGGTCTCGAAGCGGGCGCCTTCGACCAGCTTGACGAAGGAGCCGAGCGAAGATCCGGCCTTGCCCACCACATGCGGCACCGCGGCGTACAGCGAGATGGCGTGCTGCTCGGCCGCCGCCTGCAAGGATTCGATCGAGCGCATGCCGATCCCGCGCGTGGGGAAATTCACCACGCGCAGGAAGGCCGAGTCGTTGTGCGGATTGTCCATCAACTGCAGATAGGCGATCGCGTGCTTGACCTCGGCGCGCTGGAAGTAGCGCTGGCCGCCATACACCGTGTACGGCAGGCCGGCCGCGAACAGCGCATGCTCGATCACGCGCGACTGCGCATTCGAGCGGTACAGGATCGCGATCTCGCTGCGCAGCGCGCCGTCCGCCATCAGGCTCTTGGCTTCCTCGATGATCCATTGCGCTTCTTCGAGATCGGACGAGGCTTCGTAGATGCGCACCGGCTCGCCGTGACCGGCGTCGGTGCGCAGGTTCTTGCCGAGGCGCTTGCTGTTGTTGGCGATCAGGTGGTTGGCGCTGTCGAGGATGTGGCCGTGCGAGCGGTAGTTCTGCTCCAGCTTGATCAAATTCTCGACGCGGAATTCGCGCTCGAAGGCGGCCATATTGCCGACGTTCGCGCCACGAAAGGCGTAGATACTCTGGTCGTCGTCGCCCACCGCGAACAGCGCGCCGCCGCCCTGCTCGCCATGGCCGGCCAGTAGCTTCAGCAAGTTGTACTGCAGGTCGTTGGTATCCTGGAACTCGTCGACCAGGATGTGCTTCAACAACGCCTGGTTATGCGCACGCAGCGGCTGGTTGCGGCTCAGCAGTTCGTACGAGCGCAGCAGCAGCTCAGCGAAATCGACCACGCCTTCGCGCTGGCATTGCTGGTCGTACAGCTCGTACAGCTCGGCCATCTTGCGTTCGATCGGGTCGTAGGCCTCGACCTTGTCCGCGCGCAGGCCCTGGTCCTTGGCGTTGTTGATGAAATACATCAAGTTCTTGGCCGGATATTTTTCATCGTCGACATTGTTGGCTTTCAGCAGGCGCTTGATGACCGACAGCTGGTCCTGCGAGTCGAGGATCTGGAAGGTCTGGGGCAGCGCCGCGTCGCGGTAATGGGTACGCAGGAAGCGGTTGCACAGGCCGTGGAAGGTGCCGATCCACATCCCGCGTGTACTGACCGGCAACATCGCCGACAAGCGGGTCAGCATCTCCTTGGCCGCCTTGTTGGTGAAGGTCACCGCCATGATGCCGGCCGGCGACACCTGCCCGGTCTGGATCAGCCATGCGATGCGGGTGGTCAGCACGCGCGTCTTGCCCGACCCGGCGCCGGCCAGGATCAGGGCGCTTTGCGATGGCAGGGTGACGGCGGCGAGTTGTTCGGGATTGAGCTTGTGGAGGAGATTCTGCATCCCCTCATTATACGGTAGCGAGGGGGGCGCGTTTCGGCGTCCCCAAGCAAAACCGGGGTCAGTGCCGACATTCGGACACGAGCTCAACATAAGACCGGGGTCAGCCGGTCTTATGTTGAGCTCGTGTCCGAATGTCGGCACTGACCCCGGTCTTACAAGGGTGCAGGCTGCGCCAATCCTTTCGCCATCGCGTCCTTGATCAGGCCGCGAACCACCTCCTCGGCCGCATGGCTTTGCTGCTCCATCTGCTTGCCGAGCGCATCCATTCTCTTGCCCAGCGCATCCATCGGCTTGCCGGCCTCTTCCATGCGCTTGCCGATCTCGTCCATCGGCTGGCTCGCCTGCGCCGTGCGGGCACCCTGCTTGGCGAGCTGGGCCGTTTGCGTATTCATTTGCGCCGACAGCTCATCCATTTGCTTGCCGAGCTGCGCCATCTGGCGCTCGAGCTTCTCGCGCTCTTCGCGGCTGGCGCCATCCATCTGGCGGCCCAGGCGCTCCATCTCGCGGCCCAGCTTGCCCTGCTGGCGGCCGAGCGCGTTGATCTGGCGCTGGGCTTCGCGGTCGGGACCGCGCTCGATGTTGCCGGCCGCCTTTCCCATCTCGCGGCCCAGCTGTTCCATCGCCTTGCCGTGCTGGTCCATTTCCTGGCCGTAGCCGTCCATCTCGACGCCCAGCCGGTCGAGCGGCGCGTAGGCGTCGATCACCCTGGCCAGCACGCCGGCGTCCTGCACCACATAGGTCTTGCCGCCGTTGCGGAACCAGAGGAAATCGCCATGCACGCTGCGCTTGAGCGTTTCGACCTGACGCCAGTCGGCGCGGTTGCCGCTCATATTGGTGCCGTGCGGCGTGGCGCGCACCAACGCATAAGCATCGTCGCGGCCGTCGCGCGGGACCGCGCGTTCGGCTTTCGGATGCGGCGGCGTGGGCAGCGCGGGCGGCGCCGGGGGAGCGGGTGGTGCAAGCTGCGCAGGCTGTGCGGCTTCTGCGGCTTGTGCGGGCTGTGCGGGCTGTGCCGGCAGTGCGGGCAGCGCGGGCAGCGCGGCGAGCACTATCGCGGGCACGGGCGGCGGCGGCGGGATGTTCGGCACGCTCTGGGCGTGGGCGTAAAACGCGGCGCAGGCGGCCGACAGGCCGAGGATGGGCAGCGCCATTTTCCAGTTGAGCGGTTCGGTATCTGGACGTACCAGGCGTTTAATGCGAAGCATGAGATTTCCTCCGTGTGCCGCATGGGCGAGGTGGGGGGTGGTGAGCTGGAACTGGTCCAGCCCGGACAATGCAAGTGCCAGGCGCCGCGGTTCGCCGAGCATGCTTGCAGCTACATCATCTGCAATCTGTTCGCGCTCGACCCGGATCCGGTTCGACAACCACCAGACGGTCGGGTGATAGAACAGCAAAATTTCGATCGCGCCCTGGACCAGGTTGACCAGGTAGTCGAGGCGCTTGATGTGCGCCATCTCGTGCGCCAGCAGGGCTTCGAGCAAGTCGGGCGGCATGCCGCTGAGCAGCGCGGCGGGCAGCAGGATCACCGGCCGCCACCAGCCGGCCGTGACCGGGCTCGGCAAGTCGTCGACCAGGCCGAGGCGCACCGGCCGCCGCACGCCGAACTGCGCGGCCAGCCGGTCGACGCGCGCCTGCCACGCCGGGTCCGGACGCGAGCGGCCGGGCTGGCTGCGGCGCCGCACCCAGAGCAGGCCGAGCAGCATGCGCAGGGCCAGCGCGCCGGCGCCGCAAGCCCAGAAAAAGATCACCAGCGGCAGCCGCGCCTGCAAGGCCTGTTCCCAGCCGGCGAGACGGCCGGCGCTGAACGCGACGGGCCCGAGCCCGGGCGCGGCGGCCGCCGCGCCCGGCGCATCGGCCAGCGCGAGCGGCAGCAGCAGGGTGGTGACGCCATGCGCATCGGCACGGGCATCGATCAGCCGCTCGGCCACGCCGGCCAGCGGCAGGGCCACGCACAGCAGCAGCGCCGCGCAGCCGAAGGCATAGCGCGCTTGCGGGCGCGCCTTGCGCAGCAGGCCGAACACCAGCGCCGCGATCCAGCCGACCAGCATGCCTTGCCACACGAAGTCGAGCAAGGCCCAGGCCAGGCTGCTGCCGACGGCCGACAGCCAGCCGCTCATCGCGCTGCTCCTGTTTGTGCTGGGGTGCTGTGGTGCATGGAGTCTCCCTATCGTTGGATGTAGAATAAAATATCTAGATAAAATTGTCTAGAACTATTTTTCTACTTCTCGACGAAACGCCGTCGAAATACCAAGATCAGGATAGGCGAGGCGCGCCCTGCCCTCCACCGGCGTGCGATGGACGGCGGTTTTCGGGGAATGCGCCGCGGCCGGACGGCGCTCTCCGGCTAATCCGTGAAAAGAATCCTAGAAAATCACCACCGAGCGGATCGACTCGCCGCTCTTCATCAGGTCGAAACCTTCGTTGATGCGCTCGAGCGGCAGGCGGTGGGTGATCAGGTCGTCGATGTTGAGCTTGCCGTCCATATACCAGTCGACGATTTTCGGCACGTCGGTGCGTCCGCGCGCACCGCCGAAGGCCGAGCCTTTCCAGACCCGCCCGGTGACCAGCTGGAACGGCCGGGTCGCAATTTCCTGGCCCGCCGCCGCCACCCCGATGATGATCGACTGGCCCCAGCCCTTGTGGCAGCATTCGAGCGCCTGGCGCATGGTCGTCACGTTGCCGATGCATTCGAACGAGTAGTCGGCGCCGCCATCGGTCAGTTGGACGATCGCGTCGACCACGTTCTCGACCTGGCTCGGGTTGATGAAATGGGTCATGCCGAACTTGCGCGCCATCGCTTCACGCGCCGGGTTCAGGTCGACCCCGATGATCTTGTCGGCGCCGACCATGCGCGCGGCCTGGATCACGTTCAGGCCGATGCCGCCCAGGCCGAACACCACCACGTTGGCGCCCGCCTCCACCTTGGCGGTGAACAGCACCGCGCCGACGCCGGTGGTCACGCCGCAGCCGATGTAGCAGATCTTGTCGAACGGCGCGTCGGAGCGCACCTTGGCCAGCGCGATCTCGGGCACCACCACGTAGTTCGAAAAGGTCGAGGTGCCCATGTAGTGGTAGATCGGCTTGCCGCCGATCGAGAAGCGGCTGGTCGCATCGGGCATCAGGCCGCGGCCCTGGGTGGCGCGGATCGACTGGCACAGATTGGTCTTTTGCGACAGGCAGAATTTGCACTGGCGGCATTCCGGCGTGTACAGCGGAATCACGTGGTCGTCCTTGCGCAGCGTGCTCACGCCGGGTCCGACGTCGACCACCACGCCCGCGCCTTCGTGGCCGAGGATGGCGGGGAAGATGCCCTCGGGGTCGGCCCCGGACAGGGTGTAGTAATCGGTGTGGCAAATGCCGGTCGCCTTGATCTCGACCAGCACCTCGCCCGCTTTCGGGCCCTCCAGGTCGACGTCTTCAATCGTCAGCGGCTGGCCCGCTTGCCATGCGATGGCGGCTTTGGTTTTCATGGGTATCCTGTGACTCGATGATGGGCGCGCGGCCTTGCGCCGCGCCGTTTGCCATCATAGCAAGGCCACAGGATCCTTGCACGCTAGTAGGCGCCGTAAGGACGCTGCTCCCACAAGGCGGCCAGCTGGTCGGCCAGGCGCAGCGGCACCAGCGGTTTCGGGATCACGCCGATCGCGCCCACCTCGTTGTAGCGCTCGATGTCGGCGGCGGCGGTCAGCGAGGTGACGAACACCACCGGCGTCGAGGCCAGGTGCGGCAGGCGGCGCAGTTCGACCAGCGTGGCGACGCCGTCCAGTCCCGGCATCATTACGTCCATCAGGATCAGGTCCGGCTTGAAGTCGCGCGCCAACAGCAGCGCTTCGCGGCCCGAGCTGCAATCGCAGACCTCGAGCTTGCCGATCACTTCGAGCACCAGCTTGGCGGTGGTGCGCACGTGCAGGTCGTCTTCGACGTACAGCACCGATTTCAGGATATGTTTCATGCTCAGTCCCCCGCGCAGATGCAGCTGCCGATGCCCAGCATGCGCGAGATCGCGGTCCACAACTGGCGGTGTGTGGTCCATGGCTTGGGCAGGAATGCCGCGCTGTTCGCCGGCCAGCGCGGATCGCGGGTTGCGTACACCAGCACCGGAGTGGTGGTCAGCTTCGGCAACAAGGTGGCGCCGTCGCCATCGGGCAGGCTGGGGTCGATCACCACCAGCGAGAAGATCTCGCGCTCGAGCAGGCGGGCCGCATCGGCCAGGCTAGTCACGTGGGTGACGCGCGCTTCCGGCATCAGCAGGCTGGCCAGCGCCACCGCGGCGGCCAGGTCGCTGTCGACGTGCAGTACGACCGGACCCGAGTAGCCGGGGTGCTGGGCGCAGGTGCCGGCAGCGGGAGCGGTCAGGCGCGGGGCGGCCGCCAGTCCAGCCGCGGCCGATCGCGCGGCGAATTGGCGTTTCGGCTGGTGCGAGGTCGACAAACGGGGACGGATGCCTGCGTGCGCACTGTGTAGCGAGCCGGCGGAACATTTGGATTGGTGAGCAGCCGCTTTCATGGCGACCTCCTTTTTCTGAACCTGCGATCGAAATCCTGAATGGCGGAAGGCGCGCGCGATGCTGCGGCGGACGACCACGAATCAGGGAGGACAATCGGCGGAGCTGGGCCGAGAAAACTGCTGTCGGCCGCAGGGAAAAGGCGGCGCTGGAGAGTGCGCGCAGGAGCGGGTTAAGGCCCTGTCACGCGATACCGGAGTGAACCGAATTGCGATTCACATCAGGAAGTGTAGCGTAATTTACCGACGTGCAACCGCGTCGGCGCATAAATCTTCGCGTTGTGACAGTTCGCGCAACGCTTCCTTATCAAATGGTTATTTCTGTTTCAGGCGGCTGGCGAAACCGGCGTGCAGGCTGTTGAGGGTCTCTTCGGCCGCCAGCAGCTGGTCGGCCACCTCGTTGATCTTGCGCCGGCTCGAGCGCGCATGGTCGCGCAGGACTTCGAAGGCGGTGTTGCGGTCGGTCTGGAATTTGCCCATCAGCAGACCGACCGCGAGGCTGGTCTCGCGTCCGGCGGCCAGCGCCGCGTTCAAGTTGGTCTCGGTGCGGCGCAGCTGGCGGATCTCGTCGGCGCGCGCCAGTCCCGCTTCGAACGCCGGCATCAGGCGCTCGGCGTCGACCGGCTTGACCACATACCCGACCGCGCCGTAGATCGCTGCCTGCTTGCCCGACTCGCTGTCGCCGACCGCCGACAGGAACATGAACGGCACCGCGGTGTGGGCCTTCAGCTGCTGCGCCAGTTCGAGTCCGGTCATGCCCGGCATGGTGATGTCGAGCAGCGCCAGGTCGGGCTCGCGGATCGCGATCTGCTGCAGCGCTTCCGCGGCGGACGACGCCGCGACCACCTCGTAACCGGCGTGACCCAGCACCTCGAACAGGAACTGAAGCAGCAGCGGGTCGTCGTCGACGATCAGGATACGGCGTTTGACGGCGGGGGCTGAGCTCATTGGGACGGACCTTCATCGCGGCGAATTGTCAAATGATTATACGGCCAGCGCCCCGCTTGTACACCTTTTTGTGGCAGTTATGCAAACAAGGTGCCGAACTGCGCCACTGCCGCCGCCGGACTGGCGGCCGCATACACGCTGGTGATGGCCGCCACCATATCGGCGCCGCGCGCCACCAGCGGCGCCGCGTTCATCGGCGTCATGCCGCCGATGACCACGATCGGCAGCGCAATCGCGGCGCGCGCGCGCTCCAGGATCTCGGGTGCGGTGACGAAGCTGTACTTCTTCACCAGCGAGGGGTAGAAGCCGCCGAAGGCCGCATAGCTGGCGCCGTCGCGCTGGGCCGCCAGCGCCAGTTCGAGCTCGCCGTAGCAGGACGCGCCGACGATCTTGCCGGCGCCGAGCTGCGCGCGCGCCGCCGCCACGCCGCTGTCGGTGCCGCCCAGGTGCACGCCGTCGGCGTCGAGCGCGATGCACAGGTCGATGTGGTCGTTGATGACCAGCGGCCGGCCGACTTCGCGGCACAGGCGCAGCAAGGCCGCAGCCTGCTCGCGCCGCAGCACGGGCCCGGCCTCCTTGTGGCGGTATTGGACCAGTGCCGCGCCGGCGTCCAGCGCCTCGCGCGTGACGGCCAGCAGGCGCTCGGTGTCGTCCCAGTTGGGGGTGACCAGGTATAAGCCTCGCATGGTGATTCCTTTCAGTGTGATGGATGAATGAAGCGCTGCGGGATGCGCTGTCCGGCGCCGATGGCGAAGGCCTGCGCCAGCGCCTCGTGGCAGTACGCTTGGGCGCGCTCGAAGGCCAGCGCATGCGGCTCGCCCAGCGCCAGGCGCGCGGCGATGGCGGCGGCCAGGGTGCAGCCGCTGCCGTGGAATTCGCCGGCCAGGCGCGGCCAGCGCCACTCGCGGATGCCGGCCGCGCTGTGCCAGCGGTTGAGCACCGTGTCGCCATCGCCGTGGCCGCCGGTGACCAGCAGGTGCGCGCAGGACGCGCGTTCGAGCGCCGCGGCTTCCGGCTGGTTCGGCGTCAGTACATTGGCCACCGCCAGCAGCGGCTCGAGCGCATGCAGGGCGCCGCCGCGCGCCAGCGCGTCGCCCCTGCCGCTGGCGAGCACCGGATCGAGCACCACCGGCAGGTCGGGATCCTGCGCCTGCAGCTGCGCCACCAGCGCGGCGATCGCCTCGGCATTCGCGCGGTTGCCGGGGATGCCGATCTTGACCGCGCCGATCGCGCACGACGCGATCAGCACGCGCGCCTGGCGTGCGATCAGGGCGGCATCGACCGGCTGCACCTCATGCACCCGGTTGTTGTCCTGCACCGTCAGCGCGGTGACCACCGGCAGCGCGTGCGCGCCCTGCGCCGCCACCGCGAGGATGTCGGCCGCGATGCCGGCGCCGCCCGAGGGATCGAGCCCGGCGAACACCAGCACCGTGGCGCGCATCAGGCCAGGCGCCCGGCCATCGGCGAGGACGGCGAGGCGGCGAACTTGCGCGGGATGCGCCCGGCCACGAAGGCTTCGCGCCCCGCTTCCACCGCCAGCCGCATCGCACGCGCCATGCGCACCGGGTCGCGCGCGCCGGCGATCGCGGTGTTCATCAGCACGCCGTCGCAGCCGAGCTCCATCGCGATCGCCGCGTCGGACGCGGTGCCGACGCCGGCATCGACCAGCACCGGCACCTTGGACTGCTCGATGATCAGCGACAGATTCCACGGGTTGAGGATGCCCATGCCGGAGCCGATCAGCGAGGCCAGCGGCATGATCGCCACACAGCCGATTTCCTCGAGCAGGCGCGCCTGGATCGGATCGTCGCTGCAGTAGACCATCACGTCGAAGCCGTCGCGCACCAGCGTTTCGGCCGCGGCCAGGGTTTCCGGCATGTGCGGGAACAGGGTCTTTTCGTCGCCCAGCACTTCGAGCTTGACCAGCTTGCGCCCGCCCAGCAGCTCGCGCGCCATCTGCAGCGTGTAGACCGCGTCCTTGGCGGTGTAGCAGCCGGCGGTGTTGGGCAGGATGGTGTACTGGTCCGGCGGCAGCACGTCGAGCAGGCTCGGTTGCTTCGGATCCTGGCCGATGTTCACGCGCCGGATCGCCACCGTGACGATCTCGGCGCCGGCGGCGTCGGTCGCTTCGCGCGTCTGCGCGAGGTCGCGGTACTTGCCGCTGCCGACCAGCAGGCGCGAACGATACTGCTTGCCCGCGATGGTGAGTGTATCCTGGTTTTGCATCTCGTATCTCCTTTGATTTAGCCGCCGCCGATGGCGCGCACGATGTCCACTTTGTCGCGGGCGCGCAGCTCGCACTGCGGCCACTGCTGGCGCGGCACCACGCTGCGGTTGACCGCCAGCGCCAGCTGCTGCTGCGCCAATTCGAGCTGCGCGACCAGCTGCTGCACGGTGCAGCCGGGCGCCACCTCGCGCGCCTCGCCGTTCACTTCGATCGCGATCATGGTCAGGCCTTCCGATACAGCTCGGCGCCGCCCTTGACAAATTCGATCGCCTTTTCCTGCATGCCCTTCTTGGCATACTCGCGCACTTCCTGGGTGATCTTCATCGAGCAGAAATGCGGCCCGCACATCGAACAGAAATGGGCCACCTTGGCCGAATCCTTGGGCAGGGTCTCGTCGTGGAATTCGCGCGCCTTGTCCGGGTCGAGGCCGAGGTTGAACTGGTCGTCCCAGCGGAACTCGAAACGCGCCTTGGACAGCGCGTTGTCGCGCAACTGGGCGCCCGGATGGCCCTTGGCCAGGTCGGCCGCGTGGGCCGCGATCTTGTAGGTGATGATGCCGTCCTTGACGTCGTTCTTGTCCGGCAGGCCGAGGTGCTCCTTCGGCGTCACGTAGCACAGCATCGCGGTGCCGTACCAGCCGATGGTGGCCGCGCCGATGCCGGAGGTGATGTGGTCGTAGCCGGGCGCGATGTCGGTGGTCAGGGGCCCCAGCGTGTAGAACGGCGCCTCGTGGCACTGCTCGAGCTGCAGGTCCATGTTCTCCTTGATCAGCTGCAGCGGCACGTGGCCGGGGCCTTCGATCATCACCTGCACGTCGTGCTTCCAGGCGACCTGGGTCAGCTCACCCAGGGTTTTCAGTTCGGCCAGCTGGGCTTCGTCGTTGGCGTCGTAGATCGAGCCGGGACGCAGGCCGTCGCCGAGGCTGAACGAAACGTCGTAGGCCTTCATGATCTCGCAGATCTCTTCGAAGTGCGTGTACAGGAAGGACTCCTGGTGGTGCGCGAGGCACCACTTGGCCATGATCGAACCGCCGCGCGAGACGATGCCGGTCAGGCGGTTGGCGGTCATCGGCACATAGCGCAGCAGCACGCCGGCGTGGATGGTGAAGTAATCGACGCCCTGCTCCGCCTGTTCGATCAGGGTGTCGCGGTAGATTTCCCAGGTCAGGTCTTCGGCCTTGCCGTTGACCTTTTCGAGCGCCTGGTAGATCGGCACGGTGCCGATCGGGACCGGGCTGTTACGGATGATCCATTCGCGCGTCTCGTGGATATGCTTGCCGGTCGAGAGGTCCATCACATTGTCGGCGCCCCAGCGGATCGCCCACGTCATCTTCTCGACTTCCTCGCCGATCGACGACGTGACCGCCGAATTGCCGATGTTGGCGTTGATCTTCACCAGGAAATTGCGGCCGATGATCATCGGCTCGACTTCCGGATGGTTGATGTTGGCGGGGATGATGGCGCGCCCGCGGGCGATCTCGTCGCGCACGAATTCGGGCGTGATCTCGGCCGGGATGGCGGCGCCGAAGGCCTGGCCCGGATGCTGGCGTCCCATCAGCTGCGCGGTGCGCTGGCCCATCGGGCCGGATGCTTCGAGCTGCGCCAGGTACTCCTTGCGGCGCAGGTTTTCGCGGATCGCCACGAACTCCATCTCGGGCGTGACGATGCCGCGCCGCGCGTAGTGCATCTGGCTGACGTTGGCGCCGGCCTTGGCGCGGCGCGGGGCGCGCGTCAGGTTGAAGCGCAGGCTGGCCAGTTCCGGGTCGTTCAGGCGCTCGACCCCGTAGGCCGAGCTGGGACCGGCCAGCTGGTCGGTGTCGCCGCGCTCGACGATCCACGGCAGGCGCGGCGTGCCCAGGCCGGAGCGGATGTCGATGCGCGCGGCGGGGTCGGTGTAGGCGCCCGAGGTGTCGTACACATACAGCTCGGGATTCGGCTCGCCGCCGAATGAGGCCGGGGTATCGGCCTGGCGGATGGCGCGCATCGGCACCTGGACGTCGGGACGGCTGCCTTCGACGTAGATCTTGCGGGAGTTGGGCAGCGGCGTGACGGCGGCGTGGTCCACCGTGGCGGTGGCGGAATCGAACTTCAGAATGGCATTCATATGGCTCCTTTGCGTGCAGGAGCCAGCAAAGGAGGTGGGAAAGCGGCGGTGTGCGGGCGATTGCCCCGACTGTCGAATTCACAGGCTTCCCTTCGCTGGCATTATCCAGATCAGGTTCAGAGGGTGTATCTCACCCGCGCCTCGCGATTGCGACTTGCAGGACCCCTAGCGTGTGCCGCCTTGCGGCAGCGGACTCGATTATACGCACTATCCAGATGCCTGCAACTGGCGGCGCAAATTCGGCTGTTCTGACGTATGATTGTGTGGAGAGCAGCTACGCACGACGACGAGGAAACGATGGATCGCGACACTGTCCTGGAGTTGTTAGCGGCGCATAAGGACGAGTTGGCCGCCCGGTACGGCGTGGTGTCGCTCGCCCTGTTCGGCTCCACGGCGCGCAATACTGCACATGACAGCAGCGACGTGGACGTATTGATCGGCTTCGACGGTCCCGCGACGTCCAACCGCTATTTCGGCGTGCAATTTTATCTCGAAGACCTGCTGTGCCGCCCCGTTGATCTTGTCACCACGAAAGCCCTGCGACCCGAATTCCGGCAGCAGGTCGAGGCCGAGGCGCTCCATGTCTGAGCGTTCCAAATTGCGAATGCTGGCATCGTAGGCGAGCTCGTTTTGCAACCGGCTAATCCACGGCTATCTGGGAATCGACGACGATACCCTGTGGAGCGTGATCGCCGACGACATCCCTGCATTGCTCGCGAATTTGCGCGACTTGGTTAGCCGTCCATAGCGGGAAAATTGTCGGGTCATGACCGATGCCGGCAGGCACGCTGGCGGCTGTCCCTTATAATGGCGGTTTTCGCCAGAATTCACGCCAAACCATGGAATTAGCCAAGTCTTTCGAGCCCGCCGACATTGAACAGTTCTGGCGCAGCGAGTGGGAAAAGCGCGGGTATTTCGCCGCCTCCACCGACGCCGACAAACCGTCGTTCAGCATCCAGCTGCCGCCGCCGAACGTGACGGGCACCCTGCACATGGGCCATGCGTTCAACCAGACCATCATGGATGGCCTGACCCGCTACTACCGCATGCGCGGCTATAACACCGCCTGGATCCCCGGCACCGACCACGCCGGCATCGCCACCCAGATCGTGGTCGAACGCCAGCTCGACGCCCAGAAAATCTCGCGCCATGACCTCGGCCGCGAAAAATTCGTCGCCAAGGTCTGGGAGTGGAAGGAAAAGTCGGGCAACATCATCACCGGCCAGATGCGCCGCCTGGGCGCCTCCGCCGACTGGGCGCGCGAATACTTCACGATGGACGAGACGCGCTCGACCGCGGTCACCGAAGTCTTCGTGCGCCTGTTCGATCAAGGCCTGATCTACCGCGGCAAACGCCTCGTGAACTGGGACCCGGTGCTGGGCACCGCGGTGTCCGACCTCGAAGTCGTGCAGGAAGAGGAAGACGGCTTCATGTGGTTCATCCAGTACCCGCTGGCCGACGGCAGCGGCCACATGACGGTCGCCACCACCCGCCCCGAGACCCTGCTCGGCGACGTCGCGGTGGCGGTCGATCCGACCGACGAGCGCTACACCGCGTTGGTCGGCAAGATGCTGGCGCTGCCGCTCACCGGCCGCGCAATCCCGATCATCGCCGACGCGTACGCCGACAAGGAATTCGGCACCGGCTGCGTGAAGATCACCCCGGCCCACGACTTCAACGACTACGCGGTCGGCCAGCGCCACAAGCTGCCCCAGATCTGCGTGCTGACGCTGGACGCGAAAATCAGCGACGAGGCGCCAGCCGCCTACCGCGGCATGGACCGCTACGCCGCGCGCAAGCGGATCGTGGCCGACCTCGACGCCCTCGGCCTGCTGGTCGAGACGCGCCCGCACAAGCTGCAGGTGCCGCGCGGCGACCGTACCGGGGTGGCGATCGAACCGATGCTGACCGACCAGTGGTTCGTCGCGATGAGCAAACCAGCGCCCGACGGCACTTACTTCCCCGGCAAATCGATCGCCGAAGTCGCGCTCGAAAAAGTCGCCAGCGGCGAGATCAAGTTCGTGCCCGAGAACTGGAGCACCACCTACAACCAGTGGCTCAACAACATCCAGGACTGGTGCATCTCGCGCCAATTGTGGTGGGGCCACCGCATCCCGGCCTGGTACGACGACGCCGGCAATATCGTGGTCGCGCGCAGCGAGGAAGAAGCGCAGGCCAAGGCCAAGGCAGCCGGCATCACGGGCGCGCTGCGGCGCGACGACGACGTGCTCGACACCTGGTTCTCGTCGGCGCTGGTGCCCTTCTCCACCATGGGCTGGCCGGAAGACACGCCGGACATGAAGATGTTCCTGCCCTCGTCGGTGCTGGTCACCGGCTTCGACATCATCTTCTTCTGGGTCGCGCGGATGGTCATGATGACCGCCCATTTCACCGGCAAGGTGCCGTTCGAGACGGTCTACGTGCACGGCCTGGTGCGCGATTCGAGCGGCCAGAAGATGTCCAAATCGAAGGGCAACACGCTCGACCCGATCGACCTGATCGACGGTATCGACGTCGAGTCGCTGGTCGCCAAGCGCACCACCGGCTTGATGAATCCGCGCGACGCCGAAAAGATCGCCAAGGCCACCCGCAAGGAATTCCCCGAAGGGATCGCGGCCTACGGCACCGACGCCGTGCGCTTCACCATGGCCAGCTACGCTTCGCTGGGCCGCAACATCAATTTCGACCTCGGCCGCGCCGAAGGCTACCGCAACTTCTGCAACAAGATGTGGAACGCGACCCGCTTCGTGCTGATGAACACCGAAGGCAAGGACTGCGGCGCGCCGAACCAGGCCGACCTGTCGCAGGCCGACAAGTGGATCATCTCGCTGATGCAGCGCGCCGAGGCCGAGGTGGTCAAAGGCTTCGAAGACTACCGCTTCGATAACATCGCCGCCGCCATCTACAAGTTCGTGTGGGACGAGTACTGCGACTGGTACCTCGAAGTGGCCAAGGTCCAGGTCCAGCAGGGCACGGAAGGCCAGCAGCGCGCCACCCGCAACACCCTGCTGCGCGTGCTCGAAGTGGTGCTGCGCCTGGCACATCCGGTGATCCCGTTCGTGACCGAGGCGCTGTGGCAGACCGTCGCGCCGCTGGCCGGCAAAGCGCTCGATGCGGCCGGCGATTCGATCATGCGCCAGCCGTATCCGCTGCCGAACATCGCGCTGATCGACGACGACGCCGAAGGCTGGATGGCGCAGCTCAAGGCGCTGATCGACGCCACCCGCAACCTGCGCGGCGAGATGCAGATTTCGCCGTCGCTGCGGGTGCCGCTGATCGTGGAAGCGGCGGACGCCGCCGACAAGGCGCGGCTGCAGGCGTTCGCGCCCTACATCCAGATGCTGGGCAAGCTGTCGGAAGTGAACATCGTCGATGCGCTGCCGGAATCGCCGGCCGCGGTGTCGATCGTCGGCACCACCAAGTTGATGCTCAAGGTCGAGATCGACGTCGCCGCCGAACGCGAGCGCCTGGCGAAGGAGATCGCGCGCATCGAGGGCGAGATCGCCAAGGTCAACGGCAAGTTGGGCAACGAGAGCTTCGTGGCGCGCGCGCCGGCGGCGGTGGTGGCGCAGGAGAACGAACGGCTGGTCAACTTCTCCGCCACGATCGCCAAGTTACGAGAGCAATTCGCGAAACTACCAGTCGCCTGACCAGGCGCCTAACTTCTCGGAGGGGTCGGATATGCGTCATTTGCTAGCTGTTCCTGTGGTGGGTGTGCTTGCTGCCTTGCTGGCGCTGCCCGGCGCCTGGGCCCAGGACGGCTCGCCCGTCGGCCTGTGGAAGAGCATCGACGACGTCAGCGGCAAGCCGAAGGCGCTGATCCGGATCAGCGAGAACCGGGGCGAGCTGCAGGGCCGGATCGAAAAGCTGTTCCGCCCGCCCGAGGCCGAGCAGAACCCGCTCTGCACGCGCTGCGAGGGGGCCAACAAGGACCAGCCGGTGCTCGGCATGGTGTTCATGTCGGGCCTGAAGAAGGCCGGCGACGACTACAGCGGCGGCGAAATCCTCGACCCCGACAACGGCAAGGTCTACAAGAGCAAGGTCACGCTGATCGACGGCGGCAGGAAGCTCAGCGTGCGCGGTTACGTCGGTATCCCGATGCTGGGCCGCTCGCAGGTCTGGCTGCGGCAGGAGTAATCGCAGCCCAGTCTCATTCGGGCACCAGTTCGATGCGAATCTTGCGGCCCAGCGCGGTGGCGGCGCTGGCCAGGGTTGTCAATGTGAGGCTGGGATCGGTCTCGTCCAGCAAGCGGTTAAGCGCTGCCCTGCTGGTGCCCATTTTGGCCGCGAGCGCCGTCTTGCTCAGCTTCCGGTCCTTCATTCCTTGCGCGATTTGCCAGGCGATCACCCGCTTGACGGCAACCGCCGTCACCTCTTCAAGGACCGATTCTTCCGCGAGGAATTGGTCGAAGTCAGTGCCGATGTTCTGTTTTTTCATTCCGCGCTCATTTCAATCTACGCCTTGCAATCTCGAAGTCCGCAGGTGGAGTACGCAGCGATTTCTTGATAAAACCATGCAGCAACACCATCGTGTGATCTTCGACGGTAAACAGGATGCGCGCCATTCGACCTTGCAGACCGCTCCGCGATTCCCATAAGCCGGCCTTCATCTTGCGTACCAACGGCATGCCAAGCGGCCAGCCGAACTGGATTGTCTTGATATCCTCGCCAATTGTTTTCCTGTCGATTGGCGTCAAGGTGCGAAGCCACTCTCGCACAGGCTCGGCGCCGCTATCCGATCGATAAAATGCGACACGTAGTATAGGATCAGGCATACCGAACGTACCATTTTTGGTACGATTTATCAAATGAATTCGGTATCGATTGTCTACCGCATCAAATGCACGCGCGTTGCGCTGGACTTTATCCGCGCGAAGTCGGCGCCGACTGTCAGAGCACTTCGGTCCACTTCGCGCTGGCTGCGTACTCTCCTTTTACCTCGCAATACAGGCCTTCGCGTTCGGCGACGACGGTCTTCTTGCTGTCCTTGAGCGTCCAGTGGAATTGACGGCACGGGTAGCTGCCGATCGGATAGGCGCCGGTCGCCTTGAGCTCGCCGTTGAACTGCTTGCCCTTCCAGCTCAGGGACTGGCCCGGCTTCAGCGCCACCAGCATCGTGGTGAATTTGTTCGCATAGTCGCCGCCTTTGACCAGCACGAAATGCGCTTGCGAGTCGTAGCCGAAGCCGCCTTCGCAATCCTTGCATGGCACCTTGCTGGCATCGACGAAGGCCTTCTTGGCTTCCCTGGCGGCGTCGAACTTGAGGTCGGCGAACTTGTAGTAATCGCAGCCGCTGTCTTCCGGCCATAGTATCTCGGGCGGATAGTCGTCGGGCCGCTCGCCCAGCGGCGGCAGCGGCATGGCGCGCGTCTGCAGGCAGCCGGCCCTGGCGGCCTTGGGAGCGGCGGCGCTGTTGACCGCGACGTTGGTGACGGCGGACTTGAGCATGTCCATGAACTGGGCTTGCGCCGCCGCGGCGGGCAGCGCCGCGGCGGCCGCGAAGGCCAGCGCCGGGAGCGTGGTTTTCATCGTATGCATATCTCGGAGGATGTGAGCTGGCGGGCCAGCGGATGAAAACTTATGCCACCCGGGATAAATACGCGTTCTTAAATTTTCACTAAACTGATCGGAATCCGGCGCTGCGCGGTCTGCGCCGCGATGCTGGCGCGGATCGCTTCCAGCCGCGCCGGGCTGCGGTACAGCAGGTTGTAACTCTCGAACGGGATCATCTTGCCGTCCGGCTGGGCGAAGTGGATGCAGGATTTCTTCAGCGCCCGCACGTCGAGCGAATAGGCGTCCATGAACTGCACGATCAGCACGCGGAACACATTGTCGTAGCGGAGCGCCGCCGGCGCGGCGATCAGTGGCAGGCAGCACATCAACTCGGACAGGCAGTTGGCCTGCGATTCGGGCGAATGGTTGGTCGAGAACAGCTTAAAGACCTGGTCCTTCATGGTCGCCTTCAAATGCTCGTCGCGCTCGAACACGATGGTGTTGCCGCTGCCTTCGACCAGCGTTTGCGGGTCGAGGTAGCGCGTGAGCGGCACGACCTGGCCCTCGGTCTTGAGCGCATAGCCCATCGCGAGCGTGTCCGGGTTGCAGGGTACCGGCACGATGTCGGGCAGTGTGAAGACGGCCGACTGCTCGGTGATCTTGCGGCGGATTTCCGACACCGTCAGCCGGTGCAGGCGCGGATCGTAGTCCTCGACGCGGCCGGCGTCCTGGATCGGCTGCAGCGTCACGCCGCGCACGCAGGGCTGGGTCAGCGCGAAGTCGATGATCGCGCCGATCTCGCCGTCGTTCAGGCCCTTCTTGAGCGTGACGACCAGCGTGGTGGAGAGGCCGGCGGCGTTCAGATTCTCCAGCGCCTGGCTGCGGATGCGCGTCAGATCGGCGCCGCGCAGCACCTTGTGCACCTCGCTGCGCAGCGAGTCGAACTGCAGGTAGACCTCGATGCCGGGAGCGTAGCTGGCCAGGCGTTTGACGAACGCCGGGTCCTGCGCCAGCACGATGCCGTTGGTGTTGACCATCACGTGCTTGATCGGGCGTGCCTTGGCCGCATCGAGGATGTCCCAGAAGCGCGGATGCAGCGTCGGTTCGCCGCCGGACAGCTGCATGACGTCGGCTTCGCCTTCGTTGGCGACCACCGCGTCGAGCATCGCGATCACTTCCTCGAACGGCTTGTGGACCTGGCGGTGGGTGCCGCTTTCGGCATAACACACTGGACAATTGAGGTTGCAGTTGTCGGTGATTTCGACGATCGACAGGCAGGAGTGCTGCATGTGGTCGGGGCACAGGCCGCAGTCGTAGGGACAGCCGTATTCCATGCGGGTGTTGAAGGTCTGCGGCATCTCGGGATGCTTGACGAAGACCTCGCGGCACAGGCGGTAGTACTCGACGTCGTCGCTAACCAGCACGCGCTCGGCGCCGTGCGCGGTGCACCACTTGTCCATGTAGACCTTATCGTCCTTGAAGACGATCTTCGCTTCGACCTGGTGCAGGCATGCCGAACACACCGAGGTGGTGGTGTCGTAGAACAGGTAGGGGCGGATTTTTCTGGTCATGGCCGGGTGCTCGCGGGTGGCGCCGGATAGGTGGATTCGGAGGCGGTCACCAGCTGGCGCAGGCGCAGCGCCTCGCGCTCGGCCGCCTCGACCTGTTCGGGCGACATGCCTTCCAACCGGCTGCGGTCGACCGGGCCGGGCGCCAGCATGGCCCAGGCCAGCGCTTCCACCTTGCGCTGCGCGGCATCGGCGCCGGCCTCGGGCGCCAGCGAATACGGTATCGGCGCATGGCAATGAATGATGGCGCGCGCATACCAGAGCTGGGCCTGACCGCGATCGAACGGGGAGTCATTCCGGTGCGCGTTGTAGAGCCGTGCGATCGTCACCGCGGTCTGCTCGCTCCAGCCGTCCGGCCGCACGACCGTGCAGGCATGGGTGGCCGAACGCTTGAGCAGCTCGGCGCCGCGCGCGGGTTGCGCCGGCACCGATGGCCGGCCGGTCGCCAGGATGGCGCCGAGCGCGTTCTCCGCCGCCGCGTCGCCTTGCGCGGCAGCCTGTTCAAGCATGGCGAGGCCACCCGCCGGGTCCGCCGCGATGCCCTCGCGCCGGCCCGATACCTTGAACCAGCCAAGCCGCGTCATGGCCGCGAGATTACCTTGCGGTGCGTCGCGCAGCATCGCGGCGTTTTCGGCGCGGATCTTTTCGCGCATCGCTTCCTCGCGATTGCGCTGCTGGACGCTGTTGACAATCGATGCCGTGATGCAGCCGGTGCCGCCTATCAGGCTCAGTGCCATGAGCAGCAGGCCCGCGCGGCTGCGCTCACCGGAAAGAAAGTGCATCACGATGAGGCTCCATCCATTGTTTGATCACGAAAGGGAGATAGCACAGCAGCGCCAGCAGGCATACCAGCTGGATGCCGCTCAAGCCGCCGCTGTAGGCGTAAGGCACGGGCTTGATGCTGTCGATCAGCAGGCGCCACAGCAGGTAGCCCGACAGGTACAGCTTGAACACGAGGCCCGGCTTGGCGCGCCAGCGCGGCGCGTTTTTCAGCACCAGCGCGCCGAGGCAGAGCACGAAGGCGATGTCGTACAGCTGGGTAGGATGGCGACCGACGCCATCGCCGAAATCCACCGCCCACGGCAAGTCAGTCGGATTGCCGTAGGTGCCGTCGTAGAGTCCGGCGAGGAAGCAGCCGATGCGGCCTACGACCGTGCCCGCGACCAGCGGCAGCACGAACTGGTCACCGGTGGAACGGCGGGCGCCGGTGAGCTTTTTGGCGATCTCCACGCCAAGCAGGCCGCCCAGCAGGCCGCCGACGATCGATTGGCCCGACATCCACAGCCCGATGTCGGCGCTGCGGCTAGCCCAGAGATGGGGGAACTCGCACCAGAACACCAGCTTGTTGCCGATTGCCGCGCCGAGTATGCAGCCAAGCACGACCGCATACGATCCGGGCTGCAACACGCCAGCCTGGCCCGCACGCGCGCGCTGGAGGCGGTACAACTGGAAGCCCACCGCGATCGCCGCCCATTCGGATAGCAGGTGGACGGTGTGGGCGGCGTCGGCGGACAGCAGCAGCGACTTCATTGAGCAGGCGGTTGCTCGGGAGCCGGCGGCTTGCGCGTGAATTCTCGCCACACCGCCCTGCCGGCCGCCACGCTGATCGCGAGGCCGACCACCCCAGCGCCAACCCACCGCCACCCGCCCGTCATGAAGGTCGGCGTGCCGAGCGCCAGGCCAACCAGGCCGCACCAGCCGAAGCCGACCATGACGGCAAATCCACACAAGAGACCGAGGACGCGAAAAGCGTTCGCCATACTTTTCCCTTCTTTCAAACTTGACATTCGATCAATTGCATCACACCGATTGTACCCGCAATTCTTGACGGCAAGAAGACAAGGGGGAGGTCAGGCGAGCAAGGATTTGACAAGCAGGAAGACGAAGCTGTGTCGTCGCAACGACAAGTGTCGTTACGACTTGGCGTGACGCGCCAGGTGGCGATCAAGCTGATTGGCGAACTGCTGGCGGTCGGCCTGGCCGAAGGGGGCGGGGCCGCCGGTGTCGACGCCGCCGCTGCGCAGCTCTTCCATGAAGGCGCGCATCGACAGCTGCTGGGCGATATTGTCCGGGGTGTAGAACTCGCCGCGCGGGTTGAGCGCAAAGCCGCCCTTCGCCAGCACCAGCGCGGCCAGCGGGATGTCGGCGGTGACCACCAGGTCGCCGGGCGCGAGCAGGCGCACGATCTCGGCGTCGGCCACGTCGAAGCCGGCCGGCACCTGTACCGAGCGGATGAATTTCGAGCCGGGCACGCGGATCAGCTGGTTGGCGACCAGCGTGATCACGATTTGCTTGCGGTCGGCAGCGCGGAACAGGATCTCCTTGATGACCACCGGACAGGCGTCGGCGTCGACCCAGATTTGCATCGCGAATTCCTTGGATGGGTGGGGCGGCCAGTATAACCGGGAGCGCGGCATACCTGTGCTATCGTACCAAGGAACGATGTCTCGCGTAATCCAACTCCTTGGCGGTTCAACTACGGCGCGCTACACTCTATCGAATGAAAGTCCAGGAACTCATTGCACTGCTCAAGGCAAACGGATGGGTTCAAGTACGGATGACCGGCAGCCATCGTCAATTCCATCATCCGGGCAAGCCTGGAACTGTGACCGTGTCCGGCAAGCCAAGCGTTGATATTCCCGTGGGAACTCTGATGAGCGTCTTGAAACAAGCCGGACTCAAAAAATAGGAAGACTGCGATGCGTTTTTTGGTCATTGTCGAAGAGGGGCCAACATCGTTCGGCGCTTACGTGCCGGACTTGCCGGGCTGCGTTGCCGTTGGCGAAACGCGTGAAGAGGTGGTGGCGTTGATTCGGGAAGCGATCGGCATTCATCTGGCGACCCTGTCGACAGATGGAGTCGCCATCCCTAGTCAGACATCCTCAAGCGTGTTCGTCGACGTCGAAATCGCCTGAGCCTCGCCGCGGTGGACAGCCGTTACTTCCCCGTATTGACACGATCGCGCCATTGATCCGAGCGGCGAAGCGTTTGAGGCCAGCCTGCAATTTTACGAAAGCTAGCCGGACAGGCCGTCCCACAACTCGCCGTTGGGATTGGTGCGCGGCGCGGCCACGCCGAAATGCTGGTAGGCCAGCGGCGTGGCGATCCGCCCGCGCGGGGTGCGCTGCAGATAGCCTTGCTGGATCAGGTAGGGCTCCAGCACGTCCTCGATGGTGTCGCTCTCCTCGCCGATCGCCGCGGCCAGGTTGCCGATGCCGACCGGGCCGCCGCCGAACTTGAACAGCACCGCTTCCAGCAGCTTGCGGTCCATCACGTCGAAGCCGACCGCGTCGACGTCGAGCATCACCAGCGCGGCGTCCGCCATCGCCTTGGTGATCTCGCCATTGCCCTTGACCTCGGCGTAATCGCGCACCCGGCGCAGCAAGCGGTTGGCGATGCGCGGCGTGCCGCGTGCGCGCACGGCGATCTCGCGCGCGCCGTCGTCGGCGATCGGCGCATGCAGCAAGGCCGCGCTGCGGGTCACGATGCGGGTCAGCTCCGACGCGTTGTAGAACTCGAGCCGCGCGACGATGCCGAAGCGGTCGCGCAGCGGATTGGTCAGCATGCCCGCACGCGTGGTGGCGCCGACCAGCGTGAACGGCTGCAGGTCGAGCTTGACCGAACGCGCGGCCGGGCCTTCGCCGATCATGATGTCGATCTGGTAGTCTTCCAGCGCCGGATACAGGATCTCTTCGACCACCGGCGACAGGCGGTGGATTTCGTCGATGAACAAGACGTCGTTGGCTTCGAGGTTGGTCAGGATCGCCGCCAGGTCGCCCGGCCGCTCCAGCACCGGCCCCGAAGTCTGGCGCAGGTTGACGCCCATTTCGCGCGCGATGATGTGGGCCAGCGTGGTCTTGCCCAGACCCGGCGGGCCGAACAGCAAGGTGTGGTCGAGCGCTTCGCGCCGCTGGCGTGCGGCGGCAATGAAAATCTCGAGCTGGCCGCGGATCTTTTCCTGGCCGACGTACTCGTCGAGCTGCTTGGGCCGCAGCGCGCGCTCGATCGCCTCTTCGTTGGGCGACGCAGGCGTGGCCGCGATGATGCGCTGCTCGCTGAAATTGTCGGTCTGGATGCTCATAGCTTAGCTCTTCGATAGCGCCTTGAGCGCGTACTTGATGCCGTCGGAAACACTGCTGCCGGCCGGCATGTTCTTCAGGGCGGCCAGCGCTTCCTTGTCAGAATACCCCAAGGCCAGCAGCGCGTTCAGGATATCGGATTGCGCGTCGTTGTGCACCGCCCCGCCCGGCGCGCCGAGGTCGGCCCCCAGCTTGCCCTTGAGTTCGAGCAGCAGGCGCTCGGCGGTCTTCTTGCCGATGCCCGGCACCTTGACCAGGCGCCCGGCTTCCTGCAAGGTCACGGCCTGCGCCAGGTCGGCAATCGTCATGCCCGACAGGATCGACAAGGCGGTGCGCGCCCCGACGCCGGTAATCTTGATCAGCTGGCGGAACACGGCGCGTTCGTTGGCATTGCCGAAGCCGAACAGCAAATGCGCGTCCTCGCGGATCGCCTGGTGGGTGAACAGGGTCACCTTCTCGCCCAGCTGCGGCAGGTTGTAGTAGGTGCTCATCGGCACATCGACTTCGTAGCCGACGCCGTTGCAATCGACCAGCAGTTGCGGCGGATTTTTTTCAAGCAGGATTCCGGAAATACGACCGATCATGGGGAGCCTTTACACGAGGCGTCCGCGCTTCATGCGCAGGCCGCTTAAACTGGGAGCGAGGGCGCCGATCAGCGCCAGCGCATCATGGCTGTTGGCGTGGCAAATGGCCACCCCGAGCGCGTCGGCGGCGTCGGTGCCGGGCAGGCCGGGCAGCACCAGCAGCCGCGCGACCATGTCCTGCACCTGCTGCTTGGCGGCCTTGCCGTGCCCCACCACCGCCTGCTTGACTTGCAGCGCGGTGTATTCTGCCACCTCGAGATCGGCGCCGACCAGGGCCGTGATCGCCGCGCCGCGCGCCTGCCCCAGCAGCAGGGTCGACTGCGGATTGACGTTGACGAACACTTTTTCGACCGCCGCGCAATCGGGCCGGTAGGTGCGCACCACCTCGGCGATCCCGGACAGGATCACCTTCAGGCGGCCCGGCAGCGCGCCCTCGGACACCGTCTTGATGGTGCCGGAGGCGATGTAGCGCAGCTGCGTGCCCTGCTTTTCGATCACGCCGAAGCCGGTGATGCGCAGGCCCGGGTCAATGCCAAGAATTATCATGCGTGAATCTTATACCGCCGGGCAAGCTTTGTGCGATTAGTGGCGGAAATGACGCGCGCCGGTGTACAGCATCACCACGCCGCGCTCGTCGGCCGCGTCGATGACTTCCTGGTCGCGCATCGAGCCGCCGGGCTGGATCACGCAGGCCGCGCCGGCGTCGACCACCACGTCGAGCCCGTCGCGGAAGGGGAAGAAGGCGTCCGAGGCGACCGCCGAACCGGCCAGCGTCAAGCCTGCGTTCTGGGCCTTGATCGAGGCGATGCGGGCCGAGTCGATCCGGCTCATCTGGCCGGCGCCCACGCCCAGGGTCATGCCCTTGGCGCAGAACACGATCGCGTTCGACTTGACGAACTTGGCGACGCGCCAGGCGAACATCAGGTCTTGCAGTTGCTGCTGGGTCGGCTGCTTTTTCGTCACCACGCGCAGTTCGCCCAGACCGACGTTCTTCGCATCGGGCGACTGCACCAGCAGGCCGCCGCCGACGCGCTTGACGTCGAAGGCGTTGTGGCCGGCGCCGAGCGCAATCTCGAGCAGGCGCACGTTCTGCTTGGCCGCCATGATCTGGCGCGCCTCGGCGCTGAATGCCGGCGCGATCAGCACTTCGACGAACAGCTTGGCGATCGCTTCCGCGGTCTTGCCGTCGAGTTCGACGTTGAGGGCGATGATGCCGCCGAAGGCCGAGGTCGGATCGGTTTGCAGCGCGCGCTCGTAGGCCTCGAGCGCGCTGGCGCCGAGCGCCACGCCGCAGGGATTGGCGTGCTTGACGATCACGCAGCCGGCCGGCTGGCCGAGGCCGCCCAGCGACTTCACGCATTCCCAGGCCGCGTCGGCGTCGGCGATGTTGTTGTACGACAGTTCCTTGCCCTGCAGCTGGGTGTAGCCGGCCAGCGCGCCGGCGGCCGGCGCCGGGTCGCGGTAGAACGCGGCCGACTGGTGCGGGTTCTCGCCGTAGCGCATGTCCTGGACTTTTTCAAAGCTCATGGTCAGGGTCTGCGGGTAGCCGGCGCGGGTGGCGTGGTCCTTGTCCGGGCCGAGGCTGGTCAGGTAATTGGTGATCGCGCCGTCGTACTGCGCGGTGTGGGCGTACACTTTTTTCGCCAGCATGAACTTGGTGTCGTAGCTGACCGCGCCGGCGGCTGCGCCGGTGCCCTTCATCTCGGCCAGCACCAGGCCGTAGTCGGACGGGTCGCAGACCACCACCACATCCTTGTGGTTCTTGGCCGCCGAACGCAGCATGGCCGGGCCGCCGATGTCGATGTTTTCGATCGCCTCTTCCAGCGTGCAATTATCCTTCGCCACGGTCTGCTGGAAGGGATACAAGTTGACCACCACCATGTCGATGGTCGGGATCTGGTGCTCGGCCAGCTTGGCCACGTGCTCGGCGACATCGCGGCGCGCGAGGATGCCGCCGTGCACCTTCGGATGCAGGGTCTTGACCCGGCCGTCGAGCATTTCGGGGAAGCCGGTGTAGTCGGCCACTTCGGTCACGGCCACGCCGTTGTCGGCCAACAGCTTGGCGGTGCCGCCGGTGGACAGGATGCCGACGCCGAGCGCGGACAGGGCGCGTGCGAAATCGAGCACGCCGGTCTTGTCGGAAACGGAGATGAGAGCTTGTTTGATCATGGGAGTCGCCTGGGTTGATGGGTATTCTGGGTGCGCCGCTGCCGCAGCGGGCGTGCGCCGGCGCGCGCCGGTGGCAGGGCCGCGCGGCCGCGCACGACGCCTTACAGCAGTCCGTGCTCTTGCAATTTCTTTCGCAAAGTATTGCGATTGATGCCCAGCATCTGCGCCGCGTGCGACTGGTTGCCCTCCGCGCGCGTCATCACAACTTCGAGGATCGGCTTTTCGACAGTCAGGACGACCATGTCATAAATATTCGATGCCTGCTGCTCGCCCAGATCATTGAAATAGTCTTCGAGACTCTTCTGGACGACTTCCTGGATACTTTCTTTGCTCATGTTAATTGCTTCACCCGGCTGATTAATGTTTCGCCACTGCTCTTGAGGCAGCGTCCGTCCCATATTTCTTATTATTTGCGCGCTACTGCCTCATGCTGCCAAAGCCTGTTCGACCAAGCCCGCGGGCCGGTATTGTAACCGCTCGCCATGGCTGTGTTGCGTTTCAAAGAAATTGTCGACCGCCTGCAACTGCTCGGCGGTCGATTCCAGCTTGTTCATGCGCTGGCGGAACGCCTCGCCGCCCGGCAGGTCGCGCACATACCAGCCGATGTGCTTACGCGCGGTGCGCACGCCCTGGAACTCGCCGTAAAACGCATAGTGCGCCTGCAGGTGTTCGGCCATCAAGGCGCGCACTTCTTCCACCGCCGGCGCGGGCAGCAGCAGGCCGGTGCGCAGGTAGTGGTCGATCTCGCGGCAGATCCAGGGACGGCCTTGCGCGGCGCGGCCGATCATGATGGCGTCGGCGCCGGTCCGGGCCAGCACCAGTTTGGCTTTTTCGGGACTGGCGATGTCGCCGTTGGCGACCACCGGGATGCGCGCGGCTGCCTTGACCGCGGCGATGGAAG
>Ga0193702_1000165_pt1 | contig 26049 bp, 25 predicted proteins | sample U3a1metaG_FD_143060 | JGI IMG/M metagenome (GOLD analysis project Ga0193702, IMG submission 143060) | Soil microbial communities from a riparian zone of the East river system, Colorado, United States - U3a1 | ecosystem: Environmental > Terrestrial > Soil > Riparian zone | place: USA: East River... | reverse complement strand
CGCCAGTTCGATCGCGTGCAGCGCGGCCAGCAGCGCCGGCGCCTCCAGTTCGGTATCGATGCAGGCCACGGCGTTGATGTAGTCGTCGCCCGAGGAGTCGATCGGCGTGCTGCGGTATTGCGCCGAATGGCGCAGCAGGCGGCTGCGCGGCATGCCGGCCAGCCGCGCGATCGCGTCGGCCACGTTCGCGCGCGCATCGCCCAGGTTGGCGCCGATGCCGATGTAAGCGATCATCGCGACATTATTCCTCGCCGGTGCCGCCGCCGCTGTCGGCGCTGGCGCCGGCCTTGTTGCGCGGGCCGCGGCGCGGCGGACGTTTGCGCTTCGGTCCCATCGGTGCGGCGTGGGCGCTGGTCAGCAAGGCTTCGCGCTCGTTCGGGTCGCCTTCGTAGAACGCGGTCCACCATTCGCCGATCTCCATGTCGATCTCGCCCGAGGCGCAGCGCAGCAGCAGGAAGTCGTAGCCGGCGCGGAAGCGCAGGTGTTCGAGCAGCTTGTACGGCAGCTTGCCGGAGCGCCGTTCGAAGCGCGGCTGCATCGACCAGATGTCGCGCATGTCGGAGCCGATCTTGCGCTGCAAGGCCAGCTTCTCGGTCTGCGAGTCGAGCACGTCGTCGGCCGCCAGGTGCAGCGCCGGGATCGGCGATTCGCCGGCGGCGCGGTAGGCGGTCCACTTCTCCACCACTTGATGCCACAGCAGCGAGGCAAACAGGAAGCCCGGCGAGACGCCCTTGCCGGCCTTGATCCGGTTGTCGGTCGACTCCAGCGCCAGCGTCACGAACTTCATGCCGATCGGCTGTTCGAGCACAACGTCGAGCAGCGGCAGCAGGCCGTGGTGCAGGCCTTCCTTGCGCAGCTGCTGCAAACAGGCCAGCGCATGGCCGCTCATGAGCAGCTTGAGCATCTCGTCGAACACGCGCGCGGCCGGCACGTTGTTGATCAGCGGCGCCATCACCGGGATCGGTTCGCGCGTGTGCGGCTCGATGGTGAACTGCAGCTTGGCGGCGAAGCGTACCACGCGCAGCAGGCGCACCGGGTCTTCGCGGTAGCGCGCCTCGGGCACGCCGATGATGCGCAGGGTCTTGGCGCGGATGTCTTCGATGCCGCCGTGGTAGTCCAGCACCATCTGGGTGGCCGGATCGTAGTACATGGCGTTGATGGTGAAGTCGCGCCGCATCGCGTCTTCGTGCTGCGGGCCGAAGTTATTGTCGCGCAGGACCCGGCCGTGTTCATCCTTCGGTGCGTTGGTCGAACCGGCGCCGCGGAAGGTGGTCACCTCCAGCAGGTCCTGGCCGAACATCACGTGCACGATCTGGAAGCGCTTGCCGATGATGAAGGCGCGCCGGAACAGGCGCTTGACCTGTTCCGGCGTGGCGTCGGTGGCGATGTCAAAATCCTTCGGCTTGATCCCCAGCAGCAGGTCGCGCACGGCGCCGCCCACCACGAAGGCCTTGAAGCCGTTCTCCTGCAAGGTCTGGGTCACGCGGATCGCGTTCGACGACAGCAGTTTCGGTGCGATTCCGTGGTCGGCCGGACCGAGGACCACCGGTTCGGTCAGGTCGCGCGCTGGCTTGTCTTTGACGCCGAGGATTTTGCGGATGAATTTTTTAATCATTGAATAGATGGAGTAAAGGCCAGCCAAGCCTGGTTGCGTGCGTTGCCAGCGCGGCGTTGGGGTTGGTCGCAACAGGATGGGTGACGACGGACAGCAGGGGGATATCGTTGTGCGAATCGCTGTAAAAGTGGCTGCGCTCGAATGCGGACAGCGGCTTGCCGATCTTCTCCAGCCAGGCGTGGGTATGGGTGACCTTGCCGGGACCGGACGTGGGGGTGCCGAGCAGCTTGCCGGTCAGGTTGCCGTCGGCGTCTTCCTCGGGCACGGCGGCGATCAGGTGCTCGACCTCGAGCGCGGCGGCGATCGGCGCGGTCACGAAGCGGTTGGTGGCGGTGATGATGGCGACCAGGTCGCCGGCGTCCCGGTGGCGGCGCAGCAGGTCGCGCGCGCAGGGCCGGATCGCGGGGGCGATCACTTCGCGCATGAATTGGGCGTGCATCGCATCGAGCTGCGGGCGCGGGAAGCGCGCCAGGGTGCCGAGCGCGAACTCGAGGTATTCGACCGGGTCGAGCGTGCCGGCCTGGTACTGGGCGAAGAAGGCGTCGTTGGCGCGCTTGAAGGCGACCGGGTCGACCGCGCCGGTGCGCACCAGGAACTGGCCCCATTCGTAGTCCGAATCGATCGGCAGCAGGGTGTGGTCGAGGTCAAACAGCGCCAGGTTGGTGTTCATTCTTTTGTTTCCGCCGGCTCGCTGGCTTGCAGCAGCAGGTCACGCAACAGCGGCAGGGTGACCGGCCGCCGGGTTTCAAGGGAATACTGATCGAGGGCGTCCAGCATGGTCGACAGCGAGCGCATGTCGCGCCGAAAATGCGACAGCAGGTAGGGTAACACGCTGGCCGACAGCGTCAAACCGCGCGCCTCGGCCGCATGGGTCAGGGCGGCGATCTTCTCGTCGTCGGACAGGCCGTGGATCTGGTAGACCAGGCCCCAGCCCATGCGGGTGCGCAGGTCTTCGCGCACCGGCAGCACGGCCGGCGGCACGCGCCCGGTGCTGACCATGTAGGCGCCGTGCTCGCGGACCTGGTTGAACAGGGCGAAGGCGTCGAGCTGGGCGGCGGCCGGCAACTGCTCGCAGTCGTCCAGCAGGTACAGGCTGATGGCGGGCGCGTAGCCGAAATCGGCGGCCGGCGCGCCCGGCGCGATGTAGCGCGAGCCGGGCGTGGCCGCCAGCGCCTGCAGCAAATGGGTCTTGCCGGCCGCACTCTCGCCCCACAGGTAGGCGAAATGCTCGCGCGAGGCGCGTTCGGCGAACTGCTGCATCAGATGCGCCAGCTCGGCATTCTGTCCCACCTCGAACGAGGCGAGGCTGTGCGCCTGGTCGGCGCCCAAATCGAGCACCAGCTGTTTCATGGCGTCGATACTCCCGCGAAGATCGTCATTCCCGCGCAGGCGGGAATCCATAGCGCGCATGAACTCGCAGGCGCTATGGATTCCCGCCTGCGCGGGAATGACGGCATGTGCGACGGTGTTGGCCAGCTAAATTTCATAGACATCAGGCATTATAGAAGCTGCTGCGCAGATAGTGGTGGCGCAAATGCTTGAAAGCAACCATCAGCACGGCCGAAGCCGGCAGCGCCAGCAGCACGCCGACGAAGCCGAACAGCTGGCCGAAGGCGAGCAGGGCGAAGATCACCGCCAGCGGATTGAGGCCGATGCGTTCGCCCACCAGCCGCGGGGTCAGGAAGAAGCCTTCGATGACCTGGCCGGCGCCGTAAATCACGGCCACCGAAATCAGCCCGCTCCAGTCGGAAAATTGCAACACCGCGGCGATCAGCGCCAACATCAGCCCCAGCCCGAAGCCGAGGTAGGGGATGAACACCAGCAGCCCGGTCAGGATGCCGACCGGCAGCGCCACCTCGAAGCCGGCGATGGTCAGCGCCACCGAGTAGTAGGCCGCCAGCACCAGCATCACCAAGAGCTGGCCGCGCAGGTACTGGGCCAGCAGCAGGTTCACTTCCTGCGCCATGCCCACGGTCTGCACCACCCAGCGCCGCGGCACCGCCCCGGTGACCCGATCGAGGATCCGGTGCCAGTCCATCAGCAGGTAGAACAGCACCACCGGGATCAGCACCAGGGTGGCCAGCCAGCCCAGCACCGCGGTGCCGCCGATGCGCGCCGAGGCCAGCACCGTGGTCCAGATTTCCTCGCCGCTGGTGGCCAGCTGCCGGGTCAGCAGGGCGCGGATGCCGGAGCCGTCGAGCTTGATCTTGATGCCCATTTCCTGCAACCTGGGCGCCAGCACGGTGTCGAGCTTGACCAGGAAGGCCGGGATCTGGGCCAGCAGCAGCGGAATTTCCTTTTGCAGCACCGGCACCACGATCAGCACCAGCGCGCCGACCGCCGACAGGAACAGCAGCATCACCAGCACCACCGCCAACGTGCGCGGCAGGGCGACCCGGCCGATGCGGCGCCGGGCCAGGTAATCGACCCCGCCGTTGAGGGCATAGGCGAGGATGGCGGCGGCGATGAAGGGCGTGAGCACCGGCCCCAGCGCGTACAACAAGAGCACAAATGCAAGCCAGAGCGACAACCAGAATGCGGTCTGCTTCTGCTCCGGCGTGAAGGAAAATGGCATGTATTTCTTGTTATGGCTGGTTAAATGGGCTGTCGACGGGCCAGTTTGATAAAATAGCGGATTGACCGGAAACTTGGTCACCGCCTTCTATTTTACCGCCTCCGCTGCCACCACACCATGAGCCAACCTTCTAATGTTTCCCTCTCTTACCGCGATGCCGGTGTCGATATCGATGCCGGCGACGCCCTGGTCGAAGCGATCAAGCCGTTTGCCAAGCGCACCATGCGCGAAGGCGTGATGGGCGGGATCGGCGGTTTCGGCGCGCTGTTTGAGATCAGCAAGAAATTCAAGGAGCCGGTGCTGGTGTCCGGCACCGACGGCGTGGGCACCAAGCTCAAGCTCGCCTTCGAGCTGAACCGCCACGACACGGTCGGCATCGACCTGGTCGCGATGAGCGTCAACGATATCCTGGTGCAGGGCGCCGAACCGCTGTTCTTCCTCGACTACTTCGCCTGCGGCAAGCTCGACGTGCCGATCGCGACCGCGGTGGTCAAGGGCATCGCCCAGGGCTGCGAGCAGGCCGGCTGCGCCCTGATCGGCGGCGAGACCGCCGAAATGCCGAGCATGTATCCGGCCGGCGAATACGACCTGGCCGGCTTCGCCGTCGGCGCGGTCGAGAAATCGCAGATCATCGACGGCAGCAAGATTACGCCGGGCGACGTGGTGCTGGGCCTGGCCTCGTCGGGCGCGCATTCGAACGGCTATTCGCTGGTGCGCAAGATCATCGAGGTGGCCAAGCCCGACCTCAACGCCGACTTCCACGGCCGCAAGCTGGCCGACGTGCTGATGGAGCCGACCCGCATTTACGTCAAGCCGCTGCTGGCGCTGATGGCGTCGCTGGAAGTCAAGGGCATGGTGCACATCACCGGCGGCGGGCTGGTCGAAAACGTGCCGCGCGTGCTGGCCGAGCACCTGACCGCCGAGCTCGATTCGAAGGCATGGACCATGCCGCCGCTGTTCCAGTGGCTGCAGCAGCATGGCGGCGTGGCCGACGCCGAGATGCACCGCGTGTTCAACTGCGGCATCGGGATGATCGTGATCGTCTCGCAAGAGAATGCCGATGCGGCGTTCGCGCAGTTGCAGGCGGCGGGCGAGACGGTGTCGCGCATCGGCCGCATCCGCGCCCGCGTCGGCGACGAGCACCAGACTATCGTGCTGTAAGCCGGGGCTCCGATACGGGCTGCGCGAGCAGGCCGTGGTGTCGCACGGCTCGGATACGCGGCGGTCCGGCAAGCTGTGTTGTCCGCGTGGGCACGGGCAAACCCGTACCCACCCTACGGCCCCGATGGACGGTCCCGCGGCAAGCCGGGTAGGGTGGGTACGGTTCACCGTGCCCACGCGGTCACCGCGCCAGCCCAGGCAGCGCTCACAACACCTTGTCCACCTTCGGCGCGCGCAAGCGGTGCGCGTCCGGCATGCCGCCGCCCAGCAGGGGCCGCAGGTAGCGCCGGAACGCCTCGGTCACATCGGTGCCGCTGGCGCTGATGAACTCGTCCTCCATCACGCGCGTCTTGCCGGCCACCGAGTCGAGCGGCACCAGCTCGTAGCTGACCGCATACTCGCCGGTGCGCTTGATCGCCACCGAGCCGCCGCGCGCGCCCCACATCGCGAACTGCACCGCCTTCTCGCCCACTTCGCGCGCCTCGCGCTGGTCGACGTCCGAGACGCAGCCCAGGAACGAGCGCTGCAGATAGCCGAAGGTATCGCCGCGCACCCGCTTGATGCCGAGCTTGTCCTTGATCTCTTCGCACAGCAGGTCGGCCAGCGCGCCGGTGCCCGACAGCTGCACATTGCCGTGGGCATCGCGCTCGACTTCCGTGGCCAACAGGCTGGCGATCGCCTCGCCGGAGGCGTCGTGGATGCCTTCGGACACCGCGATCACGCAGCGCCCATGGCGCGCGTACGTCGCCTTCACGTCGGCCAAGAACTGCTCGAGCGAAAACACGCGCTCCGGCAGGTAAATCAGATGCGGCCCGTCGTCCGGGAACTTCTTGCCGAGCGCGGCGGCGGCGGTCAGGAAGCCCGCGTGCCGCCCCATCACCACGCCCACGTACACGCCGGGCAGCGAGGCGTTGTCGAGATTGGCGCCGGCGAAGGCCTGCGCCACGAAGCGCGCGGCCGACGGAAAGCCCGGCGTGTGGTCGTTGCCGACCAGGTCGTTGTCGATGGTCTTGGGGATGTGGATGCAGCGCAGCGGATAGCCGGCCTTCTGCGCCTCGAGGCTGACGATGCGCACGGTGTCGGACGAGTCGTTGCCGCCGATATAGAAAAAGTGCTCGATCTCATGCGCACGCAAGACCTTGAAGATGTCCTGGCAATACGCGATGTCCGGCTTGTCGCGGGTCGAGCCCAGCGCCGACGAGGGTGTGGCGGCCACCAGCTCGAGGTTATGGCTGGTCTCCTGGGTCAGGTCGACGAAGTCCTCGTTGACGATGCCGCGCACGCCATGCAGCGCGCCGTAGACCCGCGTGACCTGGGCGAAGCGGCGCGCCTCCAGCACCACGCCGGCCAGCGACTGGTTGATCACGGCGGTGGGGCCGCCTCCTTGGGCGACCAGGATTTTTCCCGACGACATGCGCATCTCCTTAGCGGTGAGGTCAACGACAGCGAATAGGGTACTCCGAAAATCAGTGCGCGCCGATATTCCGGTCGAGGAATTTTTCGACCCGGGTCCAGAAATCGATGCGGTTCTTCGGCAGCGCCCAGCCATGGCCTTCTTCCGGGTACACCACCCATTCGACGTCGGGGTTGGTCTTCTTGACCGCGGCATAGAATTTTTCGCCGTGGTATAGCGGCACGCGGCGGTCGGCGCCGCCGTAGGCCAGCAGCAGCGGCTGGGTGATGCGCGAGGCCAGGTTCAGCGGCGAGGTGGCGGCCAGCTGGGCGGCGTCCTTGACCCGGTCGCCGATCATCACCGGCATGCCGTAGTCCTTCCATTGCTCGCTGGCGTCGGACTGCGCGATCCAGGTGCCGGTGTACATCAGCCCGATGTCGGTCACGCCGACCCAGTCGACGCCGCATTTGAACAGCGCCGGGTCCTTCACCAATCCCATCAGCGTGGCATAGCCGCCGTAGCTGGCGCCCGCGATGCAGATCCGCTTGGGGTCGGCGATGCCCTGGGCGATAGCCCATTTGGCGCCGTCGGCGACGTCGTCCTGCATCGCCAGGCCCCACTGCTTGAAGCCGGCCATGAAGTGGCGGCTGCCGAAGCCCGTGCTGCCGCGGTACTCGGGCTCCAGCACCGCATAGCCGCGCGAGGCGAGGAATTGGGCGTCCGCGTCCCAGCCCCATTCGCGCCGCACCCACGGCCCGCCATGCACCAGCACCACCATCGGCAAATCCTTGCGCGCCGTGCCGTGCGGCAGGGTCAGCCAGCCGGGAATCTCGAGCCCGTCGCGCGCCTTGTAGTGCACCACTTCCTGACTGCCCATGCGGGCCGGGTCGATCTGCGGCCGGCTGGCGCCGACCTGCTTGAGGGTCTTGGCCTCGGTATTGAACAGCCAATACCTGCGCGGCTGGATGTCGGAATACGATTCGACCAGCACCCACGGCAGCTCCGGGCGCGCGGCGACCGACACCAGATTGACGGTGCCAGGCAGCGCCGCATCGACCGCCTGCTGCACCGCCTTCATTGCGGGATCGAACCACAGCGTCGATTCGGCATCGGTGGTGAAGCGCATGCCCAGCACCTTGTTGGCGTTGCTGATCAGCCGGCCATGGAAGTCATAGCCCTCGGTGACGATCAGCGGACTGGCGCCGAGTTTGCCGGCCGCCAGGTCGTAGGTGTAGACGGCCGCCTTGTCGTGCCCGGCGTTGGCCAGCACATACAGCGTGCCGTCCGGGCCGAACGCCAGCGGCTCGAAGCTGTTGCGCCGGTACAGCGGCTGCTCGGTCAGCTTGCGCCAGACGCCGCTGGCGGGCTCGCGGTACCAGGTGGTTTCGACGTCGGCGTCGGCGCTGGCCGCGATCCGCGGCTCGCCCTTGTGGTCGAGCATCCAGCGGTAGGTCGTGCCGGGATGCGGCACGGCGCTCGGGCGGCCGGTCAGCGTGTTGAGCTTGTAGAGGTCGACATTTTTCTCGCTGGTGGCGGTGATCACGTAGACGAACTCGGAATCCTGGGCGCCGATCTGCGGCAGCATGTGGGTATTCCACGACATCAGTTCGCGCTGGGCGGGGCTGCGCATTGCGATGATGACGTTGCCGTTGCGGTCAGCCAACTGGCGCAGCGCGCTGCCGTCGCGATTGACCGCATACAGGCCCGGCGCGTTGTCGATCTCGCCCACGCCCGACTGGCGGTCGGCGGTGTCGAACACCAGCCGCTGGTCGCTGATCCAGCGGAAGTTGCCGATGTCGGCATCGGCAAAGAACGCGACCGGCTTGCCGGTATTGCCGACCAGGTCGAACACGGCCAGATAGTCGCGCCGCCCCTTTTCGCCGCTGCGCACGGCGAGATAGCGTGCGCTGGGCGACAGCACCGCACCGCTGACGGCAGGGTTCTCGAAGAATTGTTCGATCGGGACCGGCTCCGCGGCGGCGGCAGCGAAGGTAAGCAGGCAGGCCGTGAAGGCCGACAGGAAGCGTAGCGGCATGGAAGCCTTGGAGTTGGTTATTGTTCGGTCAAGTTTAACGCTTTGCCATGCCCTTGGCTACTCCGGCGCGCGGAGATGGTCGACCAGGCCGATGGTGCGGCGCGTCGGCGCCGGCGTCAGCAGGCTCACGCCGACCAGCACCGCGATCCCCGCCGGCACCCCGAAGATGCCGGCCGAAATCGGCGCGATGTTGAACCATTGCCCGGCCGCGCTGCCGCCCAGGATCGGATTGGTGTGCAGCATGTAGTAGACGCAGGTGATGAAGCCGGCCGCCATCCCGGCCATCGCGCCCGCATGGTTGGCGCGCTTCCAGAACACGCCCAGCGCCAGCGCCGGGAACAGGGTCGAGGCAGCCAGCGAAAACGCCGCGCCCACCAGCGACAGGATATCGGCCGGCTTCTGCGAGGCGGCGTAGGCCGCGATGAAGGCCACCGCCAGCAACAGCAGCTTGGAGATCGTCACCCGCTTCTGGGTCGAGGCGGCCGGATCGACCACCTTGTAGTAGACGTCGTGCGACAGCGCGTTGGAAATCGCCAGCAGCAGGCCGTCGGCGGTCGACAGCGCGGCGGCCAGCCCGCCGGCCGCGACCAGCCCCGAGATCACATAGGGCAGGCCGCCGATTTCGGGCGTGGCCAGCACCAGCACGTCGCCGTCGATCGCGATCTCGGCCAGCTGCAGGATGCCGTCGCCGTTGATGTCGGCGATGCTGATCAGCGGATTGACCTTGTCCACATTGGCCCAGTACGAAATCCAGGTCGGCAGGTGCGCGAAATCGCTGCCGACCAGCGAGGTGTAGATGTCGTACTTGACCAGCACCGCCAGCGCCGGGATCGTCAGGTAGATCAGCAGGATGAAGAACAGGGTCCAGAACACCGACACCCGCGACTCGTGCACCGAGGGCGTGGTGTAGGAGCGCATCAGGATGTGCGGCAGCGCCGCGGTGCCCAGCATCAGGCAGAACACCAGCGCCAGGAAGTTGTTGCGGCGGATGTCGGACTGGGCCCGGTCTTCGCCGGGAAACGGCGTGGCGTGCGGCTCGGGCGCCTGGGCGCGCGCGAGGTTGGCGTTGCGCAGGTCGGTCCACACGCGCGCGGCTTCCTCCGCGCTTTTCGGGTAGGCGATCAGCACCCGCTCGGCGCTGCGGATCTCGAACAGGCTGGCGTTGCGCTGCTTGACCGCGTCGATATCGCGCTGGACTTCCTGCTTGCCGGCCTGCCACGAGCCGGGCAGCGCCTTGAGGCGCGCCGCATACACCTCGGCGCGCTGGCGGAAGATCGCGCGCACCTCGAGTTCCTTGGGATCGCGTTCGAGCTGGGCTTCGCGCTGCGCCAGCTTGGGCAGCACCGAACCGTAAGCCACCTGCGGCAGCGGATTGTCGGCGTGCTTGACCGACAGCCACATGGTCGGGATCAGGAACGCGACCAGGATGATGATGTACTGCGCGACCTGGGTCCAGGTGATCGCGCGCATGCCGCCCAGGAACGAGCACACCAAAATGCTGGCCAGGCCGAGGAAAATCCCGACCGAAAAATCGACCCCGGTGAAGCGCGAGGCGATCAGCCCCACCGCGTAAATCTGCGCCACCACGTAGGTGAACGAGACAGTGATGGTGGCGCCCACCGCCATCAGGCGCACCGGCGCGCCGCGCCCGCCCGCGCCGCCGCCGTAGCGCGCCGCCAGGAAGTCGGGGATGGTGTACTGGGCGAACTTGCGCAGGTAGGGCGCGATCAGCAGCGCCACCAGGCAGTAGCCGCCGGTCCAGCCCATGATGTAGGCCAGGCCGTCGAAGCCGTGCAGGTACAGCCCGCCCGCCAGGCTGATGAAGCTGGCCGCCGAGATCCAGTCGGCGGCGGTGGCCATGCCGTTGAACATGGCCGGCACCCGGCGTCCGGCCACATAGTATTCGGTCACGTTCGAGGTGCGGTTGATCACGCCGATCGCCGCGTACAGCACGATGGTGGCGAACATGAACAGGTAGCCGATCCACACCCGCGGCATGCCTTCCTTCTCCAGCATCGCGAGCGCGATCAGGAAGGCGGCGAAGCAGGCGCTGTACCACAGGTAGTAGCGGCTCAGTTTCCTGAAGAAGGCGCTCATGGGCTGTCCCTGAAGTCGCGGTCGAGCCGGCGCATGCGCCAGGCGTAGACGCCGAGGATGGCGAGGTAGATCAGCGAGGCGCCCTGGGCCGCCAGGTAGAACGACAGCGGCCAGCCGAACAGCGACAGGGCCGCCAGTTCGCGCGCGAAGAACACGGTGCCGAAGCTGGTCGCGAACCATACCGCCAGCAGCGCCACCGTCAGGCGCCGGGTGCGGCGCCAGTGGCGGTAGCGCGCCGCCAGCAGGGCGCGCCGCTGGCGCAGGGCGGCGGCGTCGTCGGTCGGGATGGCGGGGGCTTCAGGCGGCATCGGCTTGGCGGCTTTCCGGCGGCGGGAAGGTCAGGCGGAACAGGCTGCCCGGGAATTTGGCGACCTGGCTGCGCGGGTTGCCGAAGACGTCGACTTCGGCGCCGTGCTGCTGGGCGATCTCGCGCACGATGGCCAGGCCCAGCCCGCTGCCCGACGCACTGTTGCCGAGGATGCGGTAGAAGCGCTCGAACACCTGGGCCCGTTCGGCCGGCGCGATGCCGGGGCCGGTGTCCTCGACTTCGAGGATGGCCTGGCCGGCGTCGCTGCGCACCCGCACCGTGACGCTGCCGCCGGCCGGGGTGTAGCGCAGCGCGTTGTCGATCAGGTTCGACAGCAGCTCGCGCAGCATCAGCGCGTTGCCGGCGATCGGCACCGGCTCGCCCGGCTGTTCGTAGCCGAGGTCGATGCGATGGGCGAACGAGGCCTGCACCCAGTCCTGCACGGTGTCGCGCGCCAGCACGGCCAGGTCCAGCTGTTCGTAGGCCAGGCCGGCGTGCGGCTGGTTCTCGGCGCGCGCCAGCGCCAGCAGCTGGTTGACCAGCCGCGTCGCCGATTCGGAACTCTTGGCCAGTTGCTCCAGCGAGCGGTGGATTTCGTCCGGGTCGAGCTGGCGCAGCGCCAGTTCGGACTGGGTGCGCATGCCGGCCAGCGGCGTCTTCATCTGGTGCGCGGCGTCGGCGATGAAGCGCTTCTGCATGTCGATGGTTTGCGACAGCCGCTCGAGCATGTCGTTGAGCGAGCCGACCAGCGGCGAGATTTCTTCCGGCACCTGGCGCGGGTCGATCGGCGACAGGTCGTCGGGCCGGCGCGCGCGGATCCGCTCCTGCAGCTGGGCCAGCGGCGACAGCCCGCGCGCCAGCGCGAACCAGACCAGCGCCAGCACGATCGGCAGGATGATGAACTGGGGCAGGATCACGCCCTTGATGATCTCGTTGGCCAGCTGGGCGCGCTTGACCAGGGTCTCGGCCACCTGCACCAGCGCGGCGCGCGGCTCCTCGTTGCGCGCCGCCAGCGGCCGCAGGTTCACATACGAGAACGCCACCCGCACCGGGGTGCCGTGCATGGTGTCGTTGCGGAAGTGGACGCTGCCGGTCCCATACTTGTCTTCGTCGAGCGGCTGCGGCAGGTCGCGGTCGCCGTCGACATAGTCGGCGCGCGGCCCGATGATCTGGAAGTAGACGTTGTCGACATCGTCGGCGCGCAGGATGTCGCGTGCGGTGCCGGCCAGCCGCGACACCACCCGGCCATCGACTTCCTTGACCTGCTGGGCCAGCACGGTGACGCTGTCTTCCAGCGCATGGTCGAAGGGCTGGTTGGCGATCGACTTGGCCACCAGGTAGGTGATCGCGATGCTCATCGGCCACAGCAGCAGCAGCGGCGCCAGCATCCAGTCGAGGATCTCGCCGAACAGCGAGTGCTGGATGTTTTCGTCCGGCTCGGGATTGGGCGGCTGGTACAGCGGCTCCAGCGAGTCGGGAGGGGCGGCCGCGCGCGGATTCACTTCGCTTCGTGGCCGCTGTCGGCGCGCGGCGCGTCGGCGAATTTCTCGAGGCAGTAGCCGAGCCCGCGCACGGTGGCGATCCGCACGCCGCCGATTTCGATCTTCTTGCGCAGGCGGTGCACATACACCTCGATCGCGTTGTTGCTCACTTCCTCGCCCCATTCGCACAGGTGGTCGACCAGCTGCTCCTTGGAGACCAGGCGGCCGGTGCGCGCCAGCAGGATTTCGAGCAGGCCCAGTTCGCGCGCCGACAGGTCGAGCATCTGCTCGTTGATGTAGGCGCTGCGCCCGACCTGGTCGTACACCAGCGGGCCGTGGCGGATCACGGTGGGGCCGCCGCCGGCGCCGCGCCGGGTCAGGGCGCGCACCCGCGCCTCGAGTTCGGACAGGGCGAAGGGCTTGGCCATGTAATCGTCGGCGCCGAGGTCGAGGCCGTTGACGCGCTGCTCGATCGAATCGGCCGCGGTCAGGATCAGCACCGGCAACCGCGAGGCGCGCGCGCGCAGGCGGCGCAGCACTTCGAGGCCGGACATCTTGGGCAGGCCGAGGTCGAGGATCAGCAGGTCGAATTCCTGGGTCGACAGGGCGGTGTCGGCCTCCTGGCCGTTTTTCACGTAATCGATGGCATAGCCGGACTGGCGCAGCGAGCGCGTCAGGCCGTCGGCCAGCACGCTGTCATCTTCGGCAAGTAAAATACGCATGGCGGCACCGGGTGAGACCATTAGACATCGGATGGTCTATTGTGTTTCATTTGCCCCAACATTGCGAGCTTTTGTCAAAAGCCTTCAAACAGCGCTTGCAAAGACTACTGTTTTTTTATACAGTGTCGTCTGCGGTGTCCCCACCCGGCCCTTTTCCCGATGAAAGAAGATTATGGACGACAAAAAAAACGTAATGAACGCAGCTGAGAAGGGCAAGGCACTGGCGGCCGCCCTGGCGCAGATTGAAAAGCAGTTCGGCAAGGGTTCGGTCATGCGCATGGACGGCAATACCCCGGTTGAAGAAGTGCAGGTCGTCTCGACCGGCTCGCTCGGCCTCGACATTGCGCTCGGCGTCGGCGGCCTGCCGCGCGGTCGCGTGGTCGAGATCTACGGTCCCGAATCCTCTGGCAAGACCACGCTCACGCTGCAGACCATCGCCGAAATGCAAAAGCTGGGCGGCACCTGCGCCTTCATCGACGCCGAGCACGCGCTCGACGTCGGCTACGCCCAAAAGCTGGGCATCAACCTGTCCGAACTGCTCATTTCGCAGCCCGACACCGGCGAGCAGGCGCTCGAAATCTGCGACGCGCTGGTGCGCTCGGGCAGCGTCGACCTGATCGTGATCGACTCGGTGGCCGCGCTCACGCCGCGCGCCGAGATCGAAGGCGACATGGGCGATTCGCTGCCTGGCTTGCAGGCCCGTTTGATGTCGCAGGCGCTGCGCAAGCTGACCGGCACCATCAACCGCACCAACACCCTGGTCATCTTCATCAACCAGATCCGCATGAAGATCGGGGTCATGTTCGGCAGCCCGGAGACCACCACCGGCGGCAACGCGCTCAAGTTCTACGCTTCGGTGCGCCTCGACATCCGCCGCACCGGCTCGATCAAGTCGGGCGACGAAGTGATCGGCAACGAAACCAAGGTCAAGGTCGTCAAGAACAAGATCGCGCCGCCGTTCAAGGAAGCCCACTTCGACATCCTGTATGGCGAAGGCACCTCGCGCGAGGGCGAGATCCTCGACCTGGGCTCGGACAACAAGGTGGTCGAGAAGTCGGGTTCGTGGTACAGCTACAACGGCGAGCGTATCGGCCAGGGCAAGGACAATGCGCGCATCTTCCTCAAGGAGCGCCCGGCATTGGCGCGCGAGATCGAGAACAAGGTCCGCGCGGCGCTCGGCGTGCGCGAACTGCCGCCGCCGGTTGGGGAAGAGCCGACCGCCAAGGTCGCCAAGCTGAAGGCCGTCGCCGAGTAAGCGAGAAGGCGCGCAACCATGGCGGCCTCGCAGCCCAGCCTCAAGGCCCGTGCCCTGCGCTTCCTGTCGATGCGCGAGCACAGCCGGCTCGAACTGGGCCGCAAGCTGGCGCGTTATGCGGAGGAGGGCGACGACATCGACGCCCTGCTCGATTTCCTCGAGAAGAACGACTGGCTGTCGCAGGAGCGCTTCTCGGAGTCGCTGATCCACCGGCGCTCGGCGCGCTTCGGCACCAGCCGCATCGTGGCCGAGCTGCAAAGCCACGGCGTGGCCGGCGAGGCCTTGCAGGCGCTGAAGTCCGGGCTGGCCGAGAACGAAACGGCGCATGCCTGCGAGGTATGGCGCCGCAAGTTCGGCGAGGTCGCGGCCGACCAAACCGAGCGCAGCAAGCAAGTGCGGTTCCTGATGCAGCGTGGCTTTTCGCAGCGCGCGATCCGCGCCGCCATCAAAGGCGCCGACGAAGATCTGTAGGGCGGAAAACGGGGCCGCCGCCGAGGCTGTCTTCCGCCGTGATGCATGCACATAAGGGCGCGCATCCCCTCACCCGGCGGAAGGCAGCCTCGGCGGCGGCCCCGTTTTCCTCCCTACGTTGCAATAAATACTCATCCCATATCCTCAACCCCGCGCATGTGATAGACTTTTGGGGTTTTAGCAGCGCCGCATGAGCGGTAGTTGCCGTAGAAGCTGCGGCGACGTGCAATCAGCACACGGCTGCCTACTATTTATCGCCGCATTTCCGGCATTGGTCTTTATGCCCCTGTCTCATCCAGTCCCGCGCGCGTTACGGCACACTCGCGCCATCCAGGTCGAAGCGTATGCGCGCGACGATGGCCTATGGGACCTCGATGCGCGCATCACCGACGTCAAGCAGGGCGATACCACGCTCGCTTCCGGCCTGCGCCCTGGCGGCACGCCGGTCCACGACCTCAGGCTGCGTATCACGATCAACCACGAGCTGACCATCGTCGATGCCGAAGCCGCATCCGATGCGGTTCCCTATCCCGGCTTTTGCGACACCATCGCCCCCGCTTACAAGAGCCTGGTGGGCTTGTCGCTGCTGCACCATTTTCGCCTTAAATTGAAAGACCGCCTGTCCGGCGTGCTCGGCTGCACCCACCTGACCGAGCTGGCCCAGATCCTGCCGACCGCGGCGATCCAGGCCTACGCCAGCGACGTGATCCAAACCCGCGACGGCCTCGACGACGACCAGTCGCCGACCCGTCCGTTCCAGATCGACAAATGCCACGCCCTGCGCGCAGACGGCCCGGCCGTTGCCATCTACTACCCGCGCTGGGTTGCAAAAGCAGTTTCGAGTTAGCCAATGTTTTTTCCCGCATTTAAACCATATTTCGCTAAAACAGCAAGATAAGAAGGGACACCAGCATGAAGATCCATGAGTATCAGGGTAAAGAGATCCTCCGGCAGTACGGAGTGACGGTACCGCGCGGTATTCCGTGCATGACGGTTGAAGAGGCCGTGAAAGCGGCCGAGACCCTGGGCGGGCCGGTGTGGGTGGTCAAGGCGCAAATCCACGCGGGCGGCCGCGGCAAGGGCGGCGGCGTGAAAGTGGCCAAGTCGCTCGAGCAGGTCAAGGAATACGCGACCCAGATCATGGGCATGCAGCTGGTCACCCACCAGACCAGCCCGGAAGGCCAGAAAGTGCGCCGCCTGCTGGTCGAAGAAGGCGCCGACATCAAGAAGGAACTGTACGTGTCGATGGTCACCGACCGCGTCAGCCAGCGCGTGGTCCTGATGGCCTCGTCGGAAGGCGGCATGGATATCGAAGAAGTCGCCGCGTCCCATCCCGAAAAAATCCACAAGGTCGCGATCGACCCGGCGGTCGGCCTGACCGACGCCGAAGCGGACGACATCTCGGCCAAGATCGGCATCCCGCCGGCCTCGATCGCCGATGCGCGCGTCCAGCTCAAGGGCCTCTACAAAGCCTACTGGGAAACCGATTCCTCGCTGGCCGAAATTAACCCGCTGATTCTGACCGGCTCGGGCAAGGTCATCGCACTCGACGCCAAGTTCAATTTCGATGCGAACGCGCTGTTCCGCCATCCTGAAATCGTGGCCTACCGCGACCTGGACGAAGAAGATCCGGCCGAAATCGAAGCGTCGAAATTCGACCTCGCCTACATTTCGCTCGACGGCAATATCGGCTGCCTGGTGAACGGCGCCGGCCTGGCGATGGCGACCATGGACACCATCAAGCTGTTCGGCGGCGAGCCTGCCAACTTCCTCGACGTGGGCGGCGGCGCAACGGCCGAAAAGGTCACCGAAGCGTTCAAGATCATGTTGAAGAATCCCGGCCTGAAAGCCATCCTGGTCAATATTTTCGGCGGCATCATGCGCTGCGACGTGATCGCCGAAGGCGTGATCACCGCGTCGAAGGCGGTGTCGCTGCAAGTGCCGCTGGTGGTCCGCATGAAGGGCACCAACGAAGACCTGGGCAAGAAGATGCTGGCCGACTCCGGCCTGCCGATCATCGCCGCCGATACGATGGAAGATGCAGCCAAGGCGGCCGTCGCCGCTGCTGCCGGTCACGCCTAATCCGAAGGAATAAACATGTCGATCCTGATCAATAAAGATACCAAAGTCGTTACCCAGGGGATTACCGGCAAGACCGGGCAGTTCCACACCCGCATGTGCCGCGACTACGCGAACGGCAAGAACTGCTTCGTCGCCGGCGTGAATCCGAAGAAGGCCGGTGAAGATTTCGAAGGCATTCCGATTTTCGCCAACGTCACCGAAGCGAAAAAAGAAACCGGCGCCAACGTGTCGGTGATCTACGTGCCGCCCGCCGGCGCCGCCGCCGCGATCTGGGAAGCCGTCGAAGCCGAACTCGACCTGGCGATCTGCATCACCGAAGGCATCCCCGTGCGCGACATGATGGCGCTGAAGGACCGCATGGCGAAATCCGGCTCCAAGACCCTGCTGCTGGGACCGAACTGCCCGGGCCTGATCACGCCGGACGAAATCAAGATCGGCATCATGCCTGGCCACATCCACCGCAAGGGCCGCATCGGCGTGGTGTCGCGTTCCGGCACCCTGACCTATGAAGCAGTCGGCCAGTTGACCGCGCTGGGCCTGGGCCAGTCGTCGGCGGTCGGCATCGGCGGCGACCCGATCAACGGCCTCAAGCACATCGACATCATGAAGATGTTCAATGACGATCCGGAGACCGATGCGGTGATCATGATCGGCGAGATCGGCGGTCCGGACGAAGCCAACGCGGCGTACTGGGTCAAGGAAAACATGAAGAAGCCGGTGGTCGGCTTCATCGCCGGCGTGACCGCGCCGCCGGGCAAGCGCATGGGCCACGCCGGTGCGCTGATTTCGGGCGGCGCCGACACTGCGCAAGCCAAGCTCGACATCATGGAAGAGTGTGGCATCAAGGCGACCAAGAACCCGTCCGAAATGGCGCGTTTGCTGAAAGCGATGCTGTAATTTGTAAGCAAGGCCAAAGCTAGTCAATAATAACGGGGAGCGGCGACGCTCCCCGTTGTCGTTTGGCGGGCCGAACGGAGGCCAGGGTGGCAAAAATCATCATATCGCAGGGTGCGCAGGTGGTGCAGGAGGTCGAGCTCGACAAGGAGCGCACGACCATCGGTCGCCATCCGCAGAACGACGTCGTGATCGAGCATCTGGCGGTCAGCGGGCGGCATGCGGCCATTACCTTGGTGATGGACGACGCTATCCTCGAGGATTTGGGCAGCACCAACGGGACCTACGTCAACGGCCAGCGCATCGCGCGGCACCAGCTCAGCGACCGGGACCGGGTGAATGTGGGTACCTTCAAGATCGACTACATCGTCGGGGCCAGAGTCCTGGCGCCGCAGCCCGCGGTCGCCGCAGCGCCGGCGCCCGCCCTGCCGCTGCCGCTGGGCAGCATCGAAGTCCTGAACGGCGCCAGCGCCGGCAAGAAGCTGACCCTGGCCAAGCCGCTGACCACGCTCGGCAGCCCGGGCGTGCTGGTGGTGGTGATCCAGCGCCAGGCGACGGGGTACTTCATCTCGCATATAGAAGGGACGGTGTCGGGCCAGGTCAACGGCGAGGCGATCGCCAAGCAGCCGCGCCTGCTGGCCGACGGTGACGCGCTGGAACTGACCGGCACCGCAATGCGCTTTTCGCTGGCCGCGAACGGCTAAAAAACGGTCCTTCACTGATTACCGCAACATCTGTCATTCCCGCGAAAGCGGGAATCCATGCTGAGTATGGGTTCCCGCCTATGCGGGAACGACGGCGACAAAACGGCAGGGTGACAAAAAATTTGCGTCGCGGCTGACAAAAACTGTCAGTCGCAGCGACAAAAACCGGCTCATCTGACCGTTTTGATGCCAAATCGGCAAAGAAATCAGGCTAAAAATGGCTGGCACGCCAATTGCTGATAGGTAATGGCGGCACCAAGCACTACCTAATTTACCCCAACAGGAGAAGCAAAATGAAATCGATGAAAATGGTTAAGAAAGCACAAGCAGGTTTCACCCTGATCGAATTGATGATCGTGGTTGCGATTATCGGTATCCTGGCTGCTGTTGCTCTGCCAGCCTACTCGAAGTACATGGACAAGGCGAAGTACTCGGAAGTGATCCTGTCGACCCAAGCAGTTAAGACCGCAGTGGAAATCTGCGTGCAAGATCTCGGCACCCCGGTCGGTTGCACAGCCCCCAACAACGGTATTCCTGCTGACATCGCCGCTAACGCGGGTACCGGCAAGTACGCTGACAGCGTGACGACCGTAGACGGTGTGATCACCGCCACGCCAAAAGCGTTTGGCAACGTTGCCGTCGGCGATAACTACATCCTGAAACCTTCCGTCGCCGCCGGTAGCGGTGGCAAAGTCGACTGGACCGTCGATCCCGCGAGTGGTTGCCTTGGCAAGGCACTCTGCAAATAATACCTCTGCCAGGCCGGGCGCCGCTGGTTCCCTAGCCTAATCCCAGAAAAAATGCCGCTCGAATCGAGCGGCATTTTACATTATGCCGACGATCTTCATCGCCTGATCAGACGATCTTCTGGCGATCGGCGATTAACGCTTCGTAGGTCAGGTTTTGCAGAAGGGTGTAGTGGCTCGGATCGAGATCCACGAACTGCACGCCGTAGGTGAACACTTCGAACTGGTCGGGCGAGGGCTTGACCACGTTCACATTCTTGATGGTGGCGCGGGTCGTCACGATCACCTGATGGTTGTCCGGCTGCGCAATCAGCGTAAAACGTAGCGTGACGATCTCGTCGTCCGGCGGCAGCTTGCGCGGCGATTCGATCAGCGCGCCCGTCACGCTCAGGTTGACGAGGAAGCAGTCCACCGGCGCCGCATTCGGCCGCGCACTGGTCACCTGCGCCGGAATGTCCACCTTGACCCGCATCGCCGCCCGCAAGCTGGTGCCCTGGATCAGGTCCGGGAAAGAGATGTGCGCATACAACAATGGCCGCCCGAACACCCGCTCGACCGTGCACGCAAACGAGCACACCGTCACGCCGGAAAACACCCGAATCGTCAGTTTCTCGCCCTCGGTCAGCGAGATCGGCACCCCGTTTTCCATCGGAATCTTGACGATCATGTACTCGTCTTTGATATAGCCGATGAGGGTGGAAAAATGCTGGACCGGCTTCATGCTGCGATGCGTGATGAATTGAAGCCGCCCACCGACCTGCAGGTTCATCGCCTCAAATTCGAACTCTTGCGGCTTTTGTTCGAGAGCTTGTCCGGTAGTCATACTTCCTTTGGCATGGGTCGCAGCTTGTCACCAGCCAATCATAACATTTCAATAAGGATTGTGCACGCCTCCGCATGCGCCCGCTCAGGCCACGGAATCATGCCAGAGCGCACCGTCCCACTCAAGGGAATAACGGTCGCGGTACCGCGTTAGCGTCTCTTCATCGCTTTTGGTTTCGATGGTTTCTCCTCTGGCGTGACGAAACCGATCGAGCGCTTCTTGACGGGATCCGGGGGAGCCATCAATTCGCGGATGGCGTCAAAGATCTGTTTCAGCTGGACCCGTGTGTCATCCTCGAAGCTGTCGTGCTTCAAGGAGATCAGCTCGGTCTTGCGCTCCAGGTCGTCCAGGCGCATGGCTAGTTCCTTGTTGGACATGACGACCTCGCGCAGGCGCACGAAGGCGCGCATGATCTCGATGTTCACGGCAATTGCCTGCGCACTGCGAAGTACCGACGAGAGCATCGCTACACCTTGCTCAGTGAATGCGTACGGCGCATAACGCCGGCCTCCGCGGCCGGCGTTTGAGATCACGGATTGTGATCTCAAAGCGTTCCACTCGCTGCCATCAAGTTGAAGCATGAAATCGGCGGGGAAACGATCGGCATTGCGTTTGACGGCTTGCACCAAACTGCCGGTTGTTACTCCATAGAGCGCGGCTAAATCGGAATCGAGCAAAACCTTCTGGCCGCGCAACAGCACGATGCGCTGCGTGATCGTTTCAAGTGGCAGGTTGGCGCTCATACCACCGCCTTGCGGGGACCGCGGTTTTTGCACGGCATAGCATCACCACGGGATCAAAGAGAGATCCAAGTGTACGGACTGATCGTCAGAAGACGGCTAGCGAAAAAACAAACGCGAGCGATTAAGGGGGGGCGCTGGCGTGCTCTTGCATTCTTATCAATAAAGATTGTGCACGCCTCCGCGTGCGCCCGCTCAGGCTGCGGACTCATGCCAGAGCGCACCGTCCCGGCGCTCAAGGAAATAACGATCGCGGTACCGCGTTAGCGTCTCTTTATCGCTTTCGGTTTCGACGGCTTCTCCTCTGGCGTGACGAAACCGATCGAGCGCTTCTTGACGGGATCCGGGGGAGCCATCAATTCGCGGATGGCGTCAAAGATATGCTTCAGCTGGACGCGTGTCTCGTGCTCGAAAGTGTCGTGCTCCAAGGACATCAGCTCGGTCTTGTGTTCCAGATCGTCCAGGCGCAAAGCCAATTCCTTGTTCGACACCACCAGCTCGCGCAATTGCACGAAAGCCCGAACGACATACACCGATACATCGACTGCACGCGGTGATTTAAGGACCGATGCCGCCATGATTGCGCCGTGTTCGGTGAACGCCAGTGGCCGCTTCCGGCGGCCGCCCCAGCTTGATGTCGCAAAATGCGACTTCAAGTTGCTGAATTCGTCGTTGGTGACCTCAAAAATAAAATCTTGCGGGAATCGCTCCAGATTACGCCGCACTTGCTCGTTCAAACGGCGTGTCGCCACGCCGTAGAGTGCCGCCAGATCGGAGTCGATCAGAACCTTCTGGCCGCGCAACAGCACAATGCGCTGTGTGATTGTTTCGAGCGGCAGGAGGTCGGCGCTCATGCTGCCGCCTTGCGGGGCCCCGGGGTTTTTCTCCGCATAGCATCACCATTGGATCAAAGACATAGAGAGATCCAAGTGTACGGGCAGATTGTAAGAAGAAGGCTAGCGAAAAAACAAACGTGCCTGCTCGGTGTCCTACATCCCTACCCAGCCGACCAATCTCCACTCTTGCCGCCATGCTTTTCCAACACCCGCACATCCGTCATGACCATGCCGCGGTCGGCCGCCTTGCACATGTCGTAAATGGTCAGCAGGCCGACCTGCACCGCGGTCAGCGCCTCCATCTCGACGCCGGTCTTGCCGACGGTTTCGACTTGCGCGCGGCAGTGCACGCTGTGGGCGGCCTGGTCGATCTCGAAGTCGACCGCGACCCGCGTGATCGGCAGCGGATGGCACAGCGGCACCAGGTCGCTGGTGCGCTTGGCGCCCATGATGGCGGCGATCCGCGCGATGCCCAGCACGTCGCCCTTCTTGGCGCTGCCCGACACGATCAGCGCCAGCGTGGCCGGCTGCATGCGGATGGTGCCGGCGGCCACTGCGATGCGATGGGTCTCGGCCTTGCCGCTGACGTCGACCATATGGGCTTGGCCGGTGGCGTCGAAATGGGTCAGCGGGCTGGCGCCGGCGGTGCTGGTGGTGGTCATAGTAAGATGCAAATCCGGTGGTAATAATCTGTTTCGCCCCTCTGCGTCGCGGGCGCGCTTGCGGGTATGATAGCACCGTGAAATCGAAACTCGCTCTTCCCGCCCCGACCGCCGATCGCCACCTCCGGCGCGCGCTGGCCGCCGTGTGCGTGTCCGGGCTGGCCGCGCTGGCCGTCGCGTCGTCGCCGGTCGCGGCCCAGCCCGCGCCCAACAACGTGACCCTGCCCACGCTCGGCGACGCCGCGCGCGAAGACCTGTCGCCGGTGCTCGAGCGCAAGCTCGGCGAAGAGATCATGCGCGACATCCGGCGCGACCACGATTTCCTCGACGACGATCCGATCCTCGAATACCTGAATACCTTCGGCAGCGCACTGGTCGCGGCCTATCCCGGCGCGCGCGGCGAGACCGGCGCCGACTTCTATTTCTTCGCCTTGCGCGACCCGATGCTCAACGCTTTCGCGCTGCCGGGCGGCTTCATCGCGGTCCACTCGGCGCTGTTGATCGCGGCCCAGAGCGAGTCGGAACTGGCCTCGGTGCTGGGCCACGAGATCGGCCACGTCGCCCAGCGCCACATCGCGCGCATGCTGGGCCAGCAGCGCCAGGACGCCTTGCTGCCGCTGGCCGCCATCATCCTGGCCGCGCTGGCCTCGAAGGCGGGGCCCGATGCGGCCATGGGCGTGTTCATGGGCGGCCAGGGCCTGGCGATCCAGCGCCAGCTCAATTTCAGCCGCGACGCCGAGCGCGAAGCCGACCGCGTCGGCTTCCAGATCATGAGCGCGGCGGGCTTCGATACCTCGGGCATGGTGGCTTTCTTCGGCCGCCTGCAATCGGCCAGCCGGTCCTATTCCGACCTGACGCCGGCCTACCTGCGCAGCCACCCGCTGACCAGCGAGCGCATCGCCGATATCCAGGCCCGCATCCGCGAAACGCCGTATCGCCAGCGCATCGACGGCATCGAATTCCAGCTGGTGCGCACGCGCGCCCGCGTGCTGCAGGACGAAAGCGTGACCGGCCGCGCCGAGACCCAGACCGCGTTCGAAGCCCAGATGGTGCAGGAGAGCCGTCAGCAGCAGGCCGCGGCCCAGTACGGCCTGTCCTTCCTGGCGCTCAAGCGCGGCGACCTGGCCGCCGCCCAGTCCTGGCTCGACAAGGCGCGCCTGACCATGAAGCCGCGCGAAGCGCCGGTGTTCTCGGTCGGCAGGGCGGCCTCGGACGGCGCCGCGATGTTTGCCAGCATGGCGCTCGAGATCAAGCTCGCGCCGGGCCAGCCGGCCACGGTGGTGCAGCAGGCCTTGCAGGAAGCGGAGCAGGCGCACCAGCGCTACCCGCTGTCGCGCGGCATCACGCGCCAGTACGCCGATGCGATGATCGCCAACGGCAAGCTGGAGGAGGCGGCGCGCTTCTTGCGCGAGCAGGTGCAACAGTATCGCGAAGAGCCCAAGCTGTACGACTTGCTGGCCAAGACCTATTCGGCGCAGGGCAAGATCGCGCTGCAGCACATGGCGCTGGCCGAGTCATATGTGCTGAGCGGCGCGGTGCCGGCCGCGGTCGACCAGTTGGGCCTCGCGCGCAAGTCGAGCGACGCCAGCTTCTACGAGATGGCCGTGATCGACGCGCGCGAACGCGAGCTGCTGGCCCGCCAGCGCGACGAGAAGAAAGAAAAGAAAGAGAAGTAGCCGGTCGTTCCCGCGGAGGCGGGAATCCATAGGTAGTGGCCGTCATTCCCGCGCAGGCGGGAATCCATAGCGCGTGTCGGGTGGCGCGCTATGGATTCCCGCCTGCGCGGGAATGACGGGTTTGGGGGGCGGGAATGACGGGTCAGGGGGCGGGAATGCGTGTGAAATGGAAGCGCGTTGCCACCTCGCCGCGCTCGATGCGCTCGACCGCCAGCTGTTGGCCGCGGTAGCGCAGCGCCAAGCCCCCCATGCCGCCTTCCAGCCACGCCATCAGCGCCTCGTCCGAGGCCGGCTCGCCGTCGATATCCAGCATCTGCATCAGCTGCGCGCCATCGCGGTCGTCGAGCTGCGCGACCTTGGCGCCGCTTTGCACGATCAACTCTCCGGAGCCGGTCAGGAAGGCCTGGTCGATCGCCGCCACCGCCTCGCCGGTGTGCAGCACCAGCCCCTGCTGCGGATCGGTGCGCGCGATGTAGGGCGTCGCTTCGAGGTTCAGGTAGACGCGCTGCGGCCCGTTCTGGAAATACCAGCAGCCGCGCTGGTCCGCCGCGTAATTGCGGTTGATGAAGCCGAGCAGCGCCGGCTGGGTCAGCTTGTCGCCCGCCAGCCCCAGATGCTGGGCGCGTTCGTCGCACATGCGCCAGACGCCGCGCGCGTCGAGCGCCAGCCAGCCGTAGCAGTGCGGCACGTTCGGCCACTTGGCGAGCGCCTGCTTGACGATATCATCCATGCGCGCCAGCTTCGCACAGTGCGCCGTGCGCCGGCGCGCCCGACACCTGCGCGGTCTCGAAGAAATGGATCAGCCGGCGCGGCAGCCAGTCCAGCCGGCCCGGCACGCCGCCCGTCGCGAAGCCGACATGGCCGCCGTGCGCCGGATAGTCGAGCGTGACGCTGCGCGCCGCCTTGCGCGGCAGGTGCGCGCCGGGCAGGAAGGGATCGTTGCGCGCGTTGAGCACCAGCGTCGGCACCGTGATGTCCTCGAGCACATGCTTGGCGCTGGCGCGGTCCCAGTAATCGTCGGTGTCGCGGTAGCCGTGCAGCGGCGCGGTCACCACATTGTCGAAGGCGTACAGGTCGCGCGCGGCGAGCAGTGCCGCGCGGTCGAACAGGCCGGGAAATTGCGCGAGCTTGGCCAGGCACTTGGGCTTCAGCGTGCGCAAGAACATGCGGGTGTACAGCAGGTTGATGCCGGACGACAAGGCCGCGCCGCCGCGCGCCAGATCGAGCGGGGCCGACACCGCGCAGGCCGCATCGACGATCGCCGCCTGGCGCTGCGATTCGCCCAGCCAGCGCAGCAGCGCGTTGCCGCCCAGCGACACGCCGGCCGCGTACAGCTTGCCCTGGGCGCGCGTCCGCAGCCGGCGCAGGATCCAGTCGATCTCGCGCGCGTCGCCCGAATGGTAGAAGCGCGGCGCCCGGTTCAGCTCGCCCGAGCAGCCGCGGAAATGCGGCACCGCGCCCGACCAGCCGCGCGCCTGCACCGCCGCCATCATGGCGCGCGCGTAGTGGCTGCGCGAGGAGCCTTCGACGCCATGGAACAGCACCACCAAGGGCTGGCCCGGCGCGCCGTCGACCAGGTCGACGTCGATGAAATCGCCGTCTTGCGCCTCCCAGCGCTCGCGCCGGTAAGCCACCGCCGGCGCGGCGATGCCGAGCGCCGGATAGAGGGTCTGGAGGTGGCCGCCGGGCAGCCAGAGCGGTGCGCTGTAATCCATGGGGGCGGCAGTGCTAATGCAGGCTGGACGGCGGATGCAGCCCGGCCGGCACCGGCCCC
>Ga0193702_1000164_pt1 | contig 26111 bp, 14 predicted proteins | sample U3a1metaG_FD_143060 | JGI IMG/M metagenome (GOLD analysis project Ga0193702, IMG submission 143060) | Soil microbial communities from a riparian zone of the East river system, Colorado, United States - U3a1 | ecosystem: Environmental > Terrestrial > Soil > Riparian zone | place: USA: East River... | reverse complement strand
ATATTTGGTTTTATAAGGGTGCACTTTACCGCCTGATGGCATTATAAAAGGCGCTTTGCCTTCACGGTATTCCTGTGCAGCCAGCCGGCACCTTAACATACCTTCGGCGCTCAGCGCTACAGCAGGTTCATCGGGCCCCGCGCCGGGAATCAATATTACCGAGTAGGGATATTTGCTCCAGTTAGTTATTTTAATATGGTCAACAGCACCTTTATTAACGGTTTGGGCCATTGGCTCGTAATTGGCAGGATCCTGGCGTTCATTTATTTGCAGGTATAATAATGCCGCCTGCATGGCCGGCTCAAAAAACAAACGACTGTTTTTTACCTCACCAATTAATGTCGCGTTAGCATCATACAATAGGGTAGTATATCTTTTGGCTTTCGTATTAAAACTTACAGAATCTATCTGCGAATAATTAGGTTTTTTACCATCTGCATAAACTTCAATGGTGTAATTGATGCCTGCAATATCCTGCTCCCAAGCTTTTATCAGCAACTCGGCCGGCGATACATTTTTATACAGGCTATAAGTGTAGGACGGTATTAGTTGATTTTTCACCAACAGCTCCAACGCGCTGCCGGGTTTGCAAAGCGAGGTAAGCTCGTTGCTTACGGTTTTAATTTCCTCATCAGTAAATTTAATATGGCCGGTAAAACAGGCGGCATCTTTACAATCAGTAAGGGAGGCGCTTAGATCTTTTAATTTTCGCTGAGCGAGTTTTGATAACTCAGCATCATTTTTTAGCAGTTGGTTAACCGCTTTGTCTTGTTCAAATAAAGTAAGCAGGTAATAGTTTTTAGCCTGTATCCAGTTCGCTGATGAAATGAATTTAGTAGGCTGGTTGGATTTGGGTAATTGCGCGTAGGTACTTAAGCACGTTAGTACAATAAAATAAAACAGTAATATCTTTTTCATATCGGGTAATTAATGTATCACAAAAAAGGCCTTTCAATATGAAGTAAAGGTTAAAAGCATATTATTTGATGATAATTTCCCCATTAAAATCATCAAAAGCAAATATTAGCTTTTTCTATTTAAGAACCACGAGATCAGTTCGCCCTTTGAGTTGATGCCCAGTTTTTTATAAATATTTTTCAAATGTTGGTTAACCGTAAAGTAGGTCACTTGTAATTTATCAGCAGCTGTTTTATTAGCCATGCCCTGGCTTATCAGTTTTATCAGTTCCAATTCTCTTTTGGTAAAAGAAGTTTTTTCCGTTGCAGCTTCTTTGATATCTGGTTGAATAATATGCGTAATGGTTCCCGGGGAAAAGGGGATACCCCCTTCATCAATTTTTAATAAGGATTCGGATATGTACGCCATGCTGCTCGACTTTAAAAGAAAGCCTGTAGCGCCTTTTTTCAAGGCCAACTTTGTTAATGATTCCTCTTCTGTGCCCGAAAGTATAACGATCTTGCTGTCGGGAAAATGTGACAATAACGTTTTTATACCATCAATTCCCGAACCGGAAGGAAGGTGTACGTCTAATAATATGATAGCGGGATGAACCGTATTAAATGCAATGGCATCATCAATATCGCTTACCGCAAAAACCACCTTAAATAATTTGGTGCTGTTAAAATATTTTAAATAGGCGATCCTTAAAATACTTTCATCCTCAATTAGCCCAATTTCCTTCATTAACTTCTTTATGAGTTGTCATGCGCCGGTATTTAAATCCTCCTTGTAAACGGTATTTAAATACGTAACAAAACTATTCATTTTTTCGACATAAAAATGATGTTAGGAACAAACGGATCGTATTATTTCATCCGCAGCAAATTGCTTATTATTGCTTGTAATTATTTAATAATAAGCAATATATATTTATTAAGCAATTGAAAATAATCAGGGATGGTTAAAAAGATCGGATATTAGGCGTCGTCAAAGTGGTAATAAATTAGAAATATTGTTTTTATTATTATTAATTAAATAGCATAAATTAGAAACAAATAAAATACCTTGTTTTATACTGGTATTTGTTGCATAATTGCTTACTTATTTAAGTAATTGTTTACTAAACATCAATAAGAGAATTTTATAATCGAAAAGATTTCTCTTTTATTAATAATTATAAACACATTTGTTTCTGTTTTTTATAATTTTTGAAATTAAGAACCACGTTAAATTGAACGATCAATCTTTAACGCAGTAAGGTAAAATATGCTAATGCTGTATAATTGAATTCATATTGATTATGCGCCTAATAAAAATATAATATTTCAATAAATATGGTTAAATATTTACGCGTTTTTTTATCCTCTGTTTTACTGGTTCTATTGACGCAATTTTCAGTGTCAGCGCAATATGCTAATATTGGTTTTGGAAATTATATAGCGAGCGCGGCACCCCATAAATTAACAGGAGTTAAGGTAACACGAAGTGTAGGTACAGTACCATCAACAGATCTTTCCGTAACAAAGGTACCGGACAATCTACACCCAAATGTTGGTTCGAACGTAACTTTTACTATAACCGCTACCAATAATGGGCCGGATGACGCAACAGGAGTAACGGTTACGGATGTACCGGGAGGGGCGGGTTATTCTTTTGTAAGCGAGACTGTAACGGCAGGAAGTATTGATGTAAGTACAGGTATCTGGACAATAGGGCCACTGGCCAATGGAGCATCAGCAACCTTAACGGCCGTAGCCACCGTAAACGCCAATGTTCCGCCAACTGCTTATGCAAATACAGTTACTATAACGGGCAACGAACCGGACCCTGTACCGGGGAATAACTCTGCTACAACAACACCTACGCCGATTCCGCAGTCGGACGTACGGTTAACCAAAACAGTAGACAATGCCACACCCCTTACAGGCACGAATGTAACCTTTACCGTAACCGCTACCGATGACGGGCCGAGTGATGTTTTTGGCGTACAGGTTACCGATCTATTACCTGCAGGCTATACTTATGTAAGCTCGACAGTATCAGGCACTACAACTTATGATAACACAACCGGCTTATGGGATATAGGCAACATCCCGTTTTCCACATCAGCTACCTTAATCGTAACAGCTACCGTTAAGCCAAACCAGGCAGGTAATTATGATAATACAGCTACGGTGACCAATTCCAACCAGGTCGATCCGAATGCAGGGAACAATACGGCCCACGTAGCTACAACGCCAAACGCAACAGACCTTGTAGTAACAAAAACAGTAAATAATCCTACGCCTACTATTGGCTCTAACGTAACCTTTACAGTAACATTAACCAATAATGGCCCTGGCGATGCTACAGGGGTAGTAGTTACCGATGTGCCCGGATTATCGGGAACAGGTTATACTTTCGTAAGTGTAACACCCGGCACATTCAATCCTTCAGGGATATGGACGGTAGGTAATCTTGCAAACGGAGCGACATTAACATCCACGATAGTAGCAACCGTAAATCCCAATGTTGCGCAGGCAGCTTATTCAAACACGGTTAATGTAACCGGTAATGAGACGGACCCCATGCCTGGAAATAACAGCGCAACAGTAACAACTATACCACGATCGGACATACAGCTAACCAAAACAGTAAATAACCCAACGCCCAATGTAGGTACGAATGTAATATTTACTATTACGGCCACAAACGCCGGGCCCAGTGATGCATACGGCGTACAGGTTACCGATCTGTTACCGGCAGGCTATACCTATGTAAGCTCAACAGTTAGCGGAACAACAACCTATAATAATGGCACTGGTTTATGGGATATTGAAGCCCTGGCTAACACGGCGTCAGCCACATTAACCATAACAGCTACAGTGAAGGCAAATCAGGTCGGCAATTACGATAATACAGCTAACGTAACCCAATCTTATAATACCGACCCTACACCGGGTAATAACACCGCCCATGTAGCCACTACACCAACCGCGCTGACCGATCTTGCCGTAACCAAAACAGCAGATAACCCTACGCCAAACATTGGTTCCAATGTAACCTTCACGGTAACAGTAACCAATAATGGGCTAAGCGATGCTACAGGTGTGGTAGTTACCGATCTGCCCGGATTATTGGGAATAGGTTATACTTATGTAAGTGTAACGCCCGGTACATTCGATTCTTCAGGGAAATGGAATGTAGTAGGTGCCCTTGCAAACGGAGCGACTCTAACGTCAACTATCGTTGCGACAATAAACCCCAATGTTCCGCAGGCGGCTTATGCAAATACGGTGAGTGTAACCGGTAATGAGACGGACCCTACGCCGGGGAATAATACTTCGACGGTAACTACAATACCGCAGTCGGATATACAATTAACGAAAATAGTAGATAACCCGACACCCGCTGTAGGTGCAAATGTACTATTTACCATTACCGCTACAAACGCAGGACCCAGTGATGCCTATTTGGTACACGTAACCGACCTGCTGCCTGCGGGCTATACTTATGTAAGTTCGACTACTTCCGGTACAACATCTTACGATAATACCAACGGATTATGGGATATTGAAGGTTTGCCCAATGGTGCAGTAGCCACATTAACTATAACAGCAACTGTGAAGCCTAACCTGGTCGGCAACTATGATAATTCAGCTACGGTAACACAATACAATAATGATCCTAATACAGCCAACAATACAGCCCATGTTGCTACTACGCCAAACCCGGTATCAGACCTTAGCGTAACGAATACCGATGCGCAAACCAATTATACACCCGGGGTAGCCAATACTTATACAATAGTTGTAAGCAATGCCGGCCCGAGCGATATGGTGAACGGAACACTATCTGTAGCCTTGCCCAGTGGTGCAACAGGCGGTAGCTGGACAACCAGCGGTACAGCCGGCACCAACCCGCATAATGCAACCGGCACGGGAAGTATAACCGGCGAACTGATCGATATTCCATCAGGTGGTTCTATAACTTATACTTATACAGTAACACCATCGGCCAGCACTTCGCAGGGTACTTTTGCCGTAACCGCAACAGTAACTGCTCCGGTAGGAACAGTTGATGCCGCCGGTAACAATAGCGCGACAGATACAGACAATCCGTTAACCGACCTGTCGATAACCAAAATAGTCAGCGCTCCAACCCCGAATGTAGGCACGAATGTAACTTTCACGCTAACGGCCACCAATAACGGGCCGAGCGATGCCTCGGGCGTAAACGTAACCGACCTGCTACCGGCAGGCTATACCTATGTAAGCTCGGTACCATCAACAGGAACTTATACCAGCGGTACCGGCGCATGGGCGATAGGGGCAATGGTAAGCGGCGCCTCAGCAACATTAACCATCACCGCCACCATAGTAGCCAATCAAACCGGCAATTACAGCAATACCGCCACGATAAGCGGTAACGAAACCGACCCGACACCGGGCAATAATAGTGCAACAGCGGCTACCATACCGGTACCGCTTTCGGATATCGCCTTAACCAAAACGGTAGATGTCCCAACCCCGAATGTGGGTACGAATGTAACCTTCACCGTAACCGCTATCAATAACGGTTTAAGCGATGCAACGAATGTTGCCGTAACCGACCTGCTTCCTGCAGGCTATACTTTTGTAAGTTCGGTACCATCCGTAGGCACTTATGTAAGCGGGACGGGGTTATGGACCATCGGAAACTTAGCTAATACCGCCTCAGCCACCTTAGCCATCACTGCAACGGTAAAACCCGATCAGGCAGGTAGCTATGACAATACCGCTACGGTAAGCCATTCCGACCAGACCGATCCAACAGTTGGTAATAATACGGCGCATGTAGCTACTATCCCGGTACCGGTATCCGACCTGGGCATCGTGGTCACCGACAGCAAGGCAACCTATACACCTGGTACCTCCAACACTTATACGGTAACTGTAAGCAATACCGGGCCGAGCAATGTAACGGGGGCCATCATCAACAATACCTTTCCGGTAGGCGGCACCACGGCAACGTGGGCAACCAGCAGTTCAACAGGCGCAACCGCTACCAACCCGACAGGCACAGGAAGTATCGTCAATCAAACGGTCAACATCCCGGCAGGCGCATCGATCATCTATACGTATACTATAAATGTACCATCGTCAACCACCGGTACTTATTCCAATACGGCCACGGTGGCCGTTCCAACGGGTTGGGCCACTGACCCGACTTCAGGAAATAATACGTCGACAGATAATGATACCCAGGCCAGCTCGACCGACCTGTCGATAGCCAAAACGGTCAGCGCTCCGACGCCGAATGTAGGCACTAACGTCACCTTTACCTTAACAGCTACCAATAACGGGCCGAGCGATGCCTCGGGCGTAAACTTAGCCGACCTGCTACCGGCAGGCTATACCTATGTAAGTTCGGTACCATCCACCGGTACGTATACCAGCGGTACAGGAGTTTGGGCGATAGGGCCGATGGTGAGCAGTGCAACAGCAACTTTAACGATAACCGCAACAGTAAATGCCAACCAAACCGGCAACTACGGCAATACGGCAACGATAAGCGGAAACGAAACCGACCCTACACCGGGCAATAACTCGGCAACAGCGACTACCACACCGGTACCGCTTTCGGATATCGCCCTGACCAAAACGGTGGATGTCCCAACCCCGAATGTGGGTACGAATGTAACCTTCACCGTAACCGCTACCAATAACGGTTTAAGCGATGCAACGAATGTTGCGGTAACCGACCTGCTTCCTGCGGGCTATACCTTTGTAAGTTCTGTACCATCTGTAGGAACTTATGTAAGCGGGACGGGGTTATGGACAATAGGAGCCATCACTCATGGCACTTCCCAAACACTAACGGTAACTGCGACGGTAAAAGCCGATCAAACCGGCAACTATGACAATACCGCTACGGTAAGCCATTCAGATCAAACCGATCCAACACCGGGCAACAATACAGCGCATGTAGCCACTATCCCGGTCCCGGTATCTGACCTGGGCATCGTGGTAACCGACAGCAAAGCGACCTATACACCGGGAACCTCCAATACTTATACGGTAACGGTAAGTAATACCGGGCCGAGCAATGTAACCGGGGCCATCATCAACAATACCTTCCCTGCGGGCGGCACCACGGCAACGTGGGCAACCAGCAGTTCAACAGGCGCAACCGCCACCAACCCGACAGGCACAGGCAGCATCGTCAATCAAACCGTTAACATCCCGGCAGGCGCATCGATCATTTATACGTATACTATTAATGTGCCTTCGTCAACAACCGGCACTTATTCCAATACCGCAACGGTAGCCGTTCCAACGGGTTGGGCCACCGATCCTACACCGGGTAATAATACATCAACCGATAATGATACCAATAATCCGGTTGCTGATCTAACCATTACCAATACAGATGGCAAAACTACGTACACACCGGGTACCGGAAATACCTATACGGTAGTAGTAACCAATGCGGGGCCAACTGATGCAGTGGGCGCGATTGTTACCAACCCGCTCCCTGCCGGATTAACCGGGACATGGGCCGCGGTATTTACAGGCGGTGCAACAGGTACGGCAACGGGCAGCGGCGATATAGCACAAACCGTTAATATACCTTCAGGTGGCACCGTAACTTATACCATAACCGCTACTGTACCAAGCAGCCAGACCGGCAATGTGGTAAGCACTGCCACAGTAACCGTACCGGCAGGATTTACCGATCCGACCCCGGGCAATAATACGGCAACAGACACGGATACACAAAACAGTGTTGCTGACCTGCAAATTACCAATACAGACGGTATAGGCACTTATACAGCCGGCACTACAACAACCTATGTTGTAGTTGCAGCCAACACAGGGCCAAGCAATGTTACGGGTGCAACCATAACCGATCTGCTTCCCGCAGGTGTTACAGGGACATGGAGCATTACCGGGCATACCGGTACGGTGAATACCCCTGTTACAAGCGGGACCGGCAACATCAACCAAACGGTAGATATGGCATCAGGCAGTACAATAACCTATACTATAATTGCAAATATCGCCAGCAATGTAACAGGTAATGTATCCACAACAGCAACCATAACGGCCCCGGCAGGTGTAACAGATCCTGCTTTAGCTAATAATACAGCTACTGATACCGATACACCAAATCCCGTTGCTGATCTGCAAATTACCAAAACAGATGGCCAGGCTACCTATACACCGGGCACAACAAATACTTATGTAATAGTTGCTACCAATGCGGGCCCGACCGATGTAACAGGCGCAACAATAACAGATGCTTTGCCAACCGGTGCAACCGGGTTATGGACAGCAGTATATACCGGCGGAGCTACGGGTAATGCTAATGGTACAGGTAATATTAACCAGTTAGTAAATATACCTAAGAACGGCACGGTGACTTATACCTATGCAGTGAGTATATCATCAGCCACAACAGGTAATTTTGTAAATACAGCTACTATTACAGTACCTGCCGGCACTACTGACCCTACGCCTGCTAATAATACGGCTACCGACATTGACACCTATAACCCGGTTGCTGATTTGAGTATTACCAATACTGACGGTAAAACAACTTATACACCGGGCACCGGTAATACTTACACCGTAGTAGTGACCAACAATGGCCCGGCTGATGTAACCGGTGCAACGGTAACCAATCCGCTTCCAGCTGGGTTGACAGGCACGTGGACGGCTGTGTTTACAGGCGGCGCTACGGGTACAGCCAGCGGTAGCGGAAGTATAGCACAAACAGTTAGCATCCCATCTGGCGGAACTATAACTTATACCATAACCACATCTATACCAAGCAGTCAAACGGGCAATGTGACAAGCACTGCAACAATAGTGGTACCAACAGGCTTCACGGATCCAACCCCTGCCAATAATACGGCTACTGACGTGGATACCAACAACCCGGTTGCTGATCTGGCAATTACTAATACAGACAGTAAAACTACCTACACAGCAGGTACCGGAAATACTTATGTGGTAACAGTAACTAACGCAGGTCCAACAGACGCAGTAGGTGCAACCGTAACCAACCCGCTTCCAGCCGGTTTAAGCGGAACATGGACCGCTGTATTTACAGGTGGCGCTACCGGTACTGCTAATGGCAGCGGTGGTATAGCGCAAACTGTTAATATACCATCAGGCGGCACCATAACTTATACCATAACCGCATCGATACCAAGCAGTCAAACAGGGAACGTGGTTAGCGCAGCCACGGTAACTGCACCTGCCGGATTTACCGACCCTGCAATTGCCAATAATACGGCGACAGATACCGATACACCCAACCCGGTTGCAGATTTGAGTATTGCCAACACCGACGGAAAAGCCACTTATACACCGGGAACAACCAATACTTATACGGTAACTGTAACCAATGGCGGCCCAACCAATATAACCGGCGCAACCGTATCTAACCCGGTTCCTGCCGGAACAACCGGAACATGGACGGCAGTATTTACAGGCGGCGCTACCGGCACGGCAACCGGAACAGGCGATATAGCCCAAACGGTTAATATGCCGGCGGGTTCAACTATAACTTATACGGTAACTGTTTCCATTTCAAGTACACAAACAGGAAATTTGGTAAGCACGGCAACCGTAGCAGTACCTGCGGGATATACCGACCCAACTGCCGCTAATAACACAGCAATTGATACAGATACCCAAAGCAATGTAAACGATTTGCAAATTGTTAAAACGGTATCAGGCGCTACTCCGTCTATTGGTACGCAGGTTACCTTTACATTAACCGTTACCAATAACGGGCCAAGCGCAGCTACCGGCGTAAGTGCGACCGATCTGCTGCCAACCGGTTATACCTATGTAAGTTCCGCACCTTCAACCGGCACCTATTTAAGCGGTACGGGCGTGTGGGCTATCGGCAATTTAGCTAATGCAGGCGCCGCTACGATGACCATTGTAGCTACCGTTAATGCAACAGGTAACTATACAAATATAGCTACGGTTACTGCATCCGGAACTGACAATACGCCTGCTAATAATACCAGCCAGGCTGCGGTGACTGCCGAGACTTTACCTATTGCCAATAACGATATCGCAACCACAATACCGGCTACCGCAGTGGTAATTGATATATTAGCCAATGACGTAAAAGGATTTGCAAACCTGGCACCTGCGTCGGTAACTATAATAACCGCACCAGCCCACGGAACAGTTGTGATTGACCCTACAACAGGCAAAGCCACTTACACACCAACGGCAGGTTACTCCGGTCCGGATGTATTTACTTATACTGTTAAAGACGTAAATGGCGGAACGTCAAATATTGCGACCGTAACCATTACCGTTACCAAGCCACCTGTCGCGAATAATGATAACGCCATTACAACTACAGGCCTGCCTATCACTATAAATATATTGGCGAATGATGTGCAGGGAAGCTCTAATTTAAACACTTCAAGCGTTACAATAGTACAGCAACCGCTGCATGGTGTTGTAAGTATCAACCTGTCTACAGGGGCAGCAACCTACACACCGGTTACTAATTATGTAGGAACCGATGTATTTACCTATACCGTTAGCGGTACAGATGGCGCGGTATCCAATGCTGCTACGGTCAGCATAACAGTTAACTCTAAACCGATTGTTGGTTTGGCCAAATTTGTGGCTGGCGTTGATAAAACGGTAAACGGATCATTCAATGTTACTTACTTAGTAACTGTTGAAAACTTTGGGGTTACCGCGTTAAGCAGCTTAAGCATTACGGATGATCTTTCGCAAACCTTTAAAGGCGAGAATATGACCGTAGTAAGCCTGAAAACACTGGGTAAACTAACGGTAAACGGCTTATATAATGGTAATACGGTTACCGAAATGCTGGCAGCCGGTAACACCTTAGCCATAGGCGATATGCAGCAAATACAGGTAGTTGTAAATGTAGCCTTAGTAACCACAGGTTTGGCGACTTACTTAAACAGTGCAACTGCAACTGGTACGGATATAGCAGGCGCTAAAGCAACAGATGTATCAACAGATGGTATAAAACCAGATCCTAACGTTGCGGGTGATGTAAGCCCGGCGGTACCTACACCTGTGCAGTTAACCAAACCCAATGAGTTTATCCCTGGAGGCTTCTCACCAAATAATGACGGCGTGAACGACAAATTTGTTATTGAAAATTTCGGCACAAAACGGATGAGCCTGGAGGTATTTAACCGTTGGGGAAACAGGGTATATCATAATACTGATTATAAAAACGACTGGGAGGCAAAGAGCAACGATGGGGTAGTAGTGGGCCAATATCTACCTGACGGTACCTATTATTATGTTGTTTCTTTTGATAATGCAGAACGGCGCACGGGTTTTATTACAATACACAGATAATTTATGAAAAGCATAAAAGCGCTATTTATATTAATTTTAATCGTAATTGCTGTTAAACCGGCAAAGGCACAGCAGGAGACCATGTATACCCAGTATATGTTCAATATGCTGGCAATTAACCCTGCTTATGCCGGCAGCCGGAATGTTACTTCTGTTACCGCTTTATACCGCGATCAATGGATAGGCATAGCCGGTGCGCCAAAAACAGCCACTGCTACTATTGATATGCCTATTGATGATAAAAAAGTAGGGCTCGGTTTACAGGTATATAGCGATCAGATAGGTATTACTACTACTTCGGGGGCGTTTTTAAGCTACGCTTATCGCATAAGGTTTGATAGAGGTACTTTATCGTTTGGATTACAGGGAGGGGCCAGCCAGTACAGGGCCGATTTTACATCGGTTGCCCTAAATACGGGATCGCCTGTAGATATAGCCTTTAGCCAGAACGTAAATAAATTACTGGTTGACCTCGGAACCGGGGTCTATTATAATACCGACAGGTTTTATTTGGGAATTTCATCGCCCCAGTTATTAAGTAATAAACTGACTAATTTGGCGGTGACCGGAAATAGTACTTTTGCGGGACAATCACTTCACTACTTTATAGCATCAGGTTATGTTTTCCCCATAAACAATGGCGATTTAAACTTTAAACCATCTATATTAATAAAAGGGGTAAGGGGGGCACCGTTACAGGCTGATATCAATGCTACGCTGTGGATAAAAGATGTAGTTGCCTTTGGCGCCCAATACCGCACCGATTCGAGTGTTGCCGGCCTGGTTGAAATACAGATTAGCCCGCAACTAAGATTGGGCTATTCGTATGATGCAAGTACAACCAGTTTGGTTCAATATAATTCGGGCAGTCATGAAATTATGTTACGGTACGAGTTTGGTTATCCCAAAGGGAAAATATTATCTCCCCGTTATTTTTAGAAATAGGATATGATAAGAAGAATATATATAATCATAGCAGCTATCCTGATCTCGCAAACTGTATTTGCACAGCAAAATAGCAGTGCCTCCAAAATATTAAAGGATGCTAAAAAGCAATACGATGCATTAAGATACACCAGTGCTATACCATTGCTTTTAACAGAATTACAGATCTCTCCCGGTGATAAAGCAGCCGAAGAAATGTTGGCTAACAGTTACCGTAATATAAAGGATTATAACAATGCCGTTCAATGGTATGCCGAGTTGACAAAATCTGGAACTATCAAACCCGAATGGGCTTTATATTACGCCGAAGCATTGGCAAATAAAGAGCAATACCAAAACTCTGAAATATGGTATAATAAATACCTGCTATTAACGGCCAATAAAGACAAAAGGGCCGCCGCATTTTCTAAATTCAATCCGCTGCAAAGTAACCTCTTTAAAAACCGCAGCGACTGGAAGGTGGAATATTTGAATATTAATACCGCCAAATCAGAATATTCGCCCATGTATTATCAAAATGGATTGGTATTCAGTAGCAACCGGAAAATAGAAGGGCCTTCTAAAAGGGTATTTGAATGGGACGAAACCCCGTTTACAGATCTTTACTTTGTTGATAATCTTTCAAAAATATACGGCGTTAATATAGACAGCACCAAAGCAGTTGTATACCAGGAAATAGCGTTGTCAGGAAAAAAACTTTACCAACGAAACGACGATGATACCAAACCTACAAGTAATGACAGCAAGGTAGTGGGTGTTTATAACATAAAAACAACAAGCGATACCCTTGGCGATTACCTTGCTGCCCAGGTTAAAGCCAAGCCATTGCCGGGTAATATTAATTCGAGATATCATGAAGGGCCAGCCGCGGTGTTATCTAACGGGGATATTATGTTTACCCGTAATAACTTTAACATAGGCGTATATTCTGAAAGCAGGGACGGTATAAACAAACTTAACTTGTATACCGCGAAAGCGCCCGATTTTACCGAGATCGTACCATTCGCTTATAATAACAACCAGTATTCGGTGGGCCATCCTACCTTAAATTCAACAGGTACCTTATTAATTTTTGTATCAGATATGCCCGGAGGTTTTGGCGGAACAGACTTGTATTATTGTACACGTCCCGGCTTTGGAAGCGACTGGAGCCGGCCGGTAAACATGGGGCCAACTGTTAATACCGAAGGTAATGAAATGTTCCCCGGTATACACCAGGATAGCATCTTGTTTTTCTCTTCTACCGGCCACCCCGGTTTAGGTGGACTGGACATTTTCCAGGTTGGTATAGATGGTGCAAAACCTTTGTATACGCCAATTAATTTAGGTGCGCCGTTTAACTCATCTGTTGATGATTTTGGACTGATCATGAGTAATGATGAAAAAAGCGGGTATTTCAGTTCTAACCGCAAGGGAAACGATGATATATATAGCTTTAAATTTCTTACACATCGTATCAAATTAAAGGGGATAGTAATTGACCCGCAGAATGACCGGTTGCTGGATAATAACATCGTAACTATTGAACCCGAGGGCGCAAACATTTTACAAACTGATAAATTAGGCAGATTTGAACGCTTTTTGCGGGTAGGGGTTGACTATACCTTTACAGCAAAACGTAATGGCTATGTTGGTACCGGGATAGCAAAAATTAGCACCAAAGGTATCACCAGGGATACTACGCTTACGGTTGTACTAAAAGTAAATAAAACGGTACCCCCCGAGCCACCGCCACCGATACCTGTTGCGGTTAGACAGAATACAACATGCGATTCTGTCAGAGAAATTGTATCGGTTAAAAAAATATATTACGATCTGGATAAATCGAATATAAGAACGACCGCATATCCCGAACTGGATCATATAGTGGCTATACTTAATAACCACCCTCAACTAAAGATATTAATTACCAGCCATTGCGACACACGTGCATCTATTCAATATAATTTGGCATTGTCATTACGCAGGTCGCAGGCTGCCAGGGTTTACCTGTTAAATAAAGGTATCAGTTCTTCACGGATACAGGTGGAGAATAATGGAAAGGACCGCTTGGCCAATGCTTGCCCTGATGGTGTTAATTGTTCTGAAGCAGAGCAACAGTTAAATCGCCGCACAGAATTTGTATTTCTAAACAATGGCCTGGAGTTGCAGGATGTAACCTGCCCGATAGTGCAAGGTGCCTTAAAATAGAAATAAATACCAAATTGTAGATAAGGGGTTATTGATCGGTAGGTTAATAACCCTTTTTAGTTATTGTTTTGTGCTGCTATAAGCAACTAATATAAAATGTTGCCGTATTGTTAGTAGCTACTGCAAATGAATACTAACAAACCCAAAGCCCTTGTAATTATTACCCCCGGCTTCCCTGCAAATGAGGATGACAGCACCTGCCTTCCGCCACAGCAAACATTTGTCAAAGCCTTAAAGGAAGTTAACCCTCAATTGGAGATCATCGTCCTAACACTTCAATACCCTTTTTTTTCGGAAGAATATACATGGAACGGTATAAAAGTTATCTCTTATAGCCATCCTGCAAACAGCCGGCTTTCCCGGTTTTTTACAAGCGATCGTGTTTTACGGACATTGAAGAAGTTGAATAAAGATCACCATATAATTGGCCTGTTAAGCTTTTGGCTTGGCAAAGCTGCCGTAATCGGGAATAAGTTTGCTAAAAAAAACCAGCTAAAACATTATACCTGGTTATTGGGGCAGGATGCAAAAGCGGGCAATAAATATTTTTATAAAATAAAACCCGGTGGCCAATCATTGATCGCCATTTCGGATTTTATTGCCAATGGCTTAAATAAAAACTATGGGGTTTTACCGCACCATATTATTCCGGTTGGGGTTAACACCGCTTTGTTTAATACAGACAGTCAGGTAAAAGACATAGATATTTTAGGCGCAGGCTCCTTGATCCCGCTAAAACAATATGCTATTTTTATAGAAGTTGTACAGGCATTAACAACCTGGTTCCCCGGCATAAAAACGGTTATTTGCGGCGATGGACCCGAGATGGGTAAACTCCGCGAGATGATAAATTCAACAGGGCTGCAAAATAATATCTTATTAGCCGGAAGGCAAACACACCCGGAGGTGTTGGCGTATATGGAACGGTCAAAAATATTGCTTCATCCATCCAATTATGAAGGTTTTTCAACGGTATGCCTGGAGGCGCTTTACGCACGTGCTAAAGTAATTAGTTTTTTACAACCCATGTCTGTCGGTATAGAAAACTGGCATATTGCTGGCGATAAGGAAAATATGGTGCAGTTAGCGAAAGCTGTTTTACAAGACACACAAGTAAAATATAATGCGGTATCACCCTATACCGTACAAAATAGCGCCAAAACAATAACTAAATTGTTTGATTAAAGTGAACCAGCTATTTCTTCGATCCGCCCGGCTATGGCTTCAAAAGAGAGGTTTGATTTAAAGTAGTCAAGTGATAGCTTTCGCTTTTCTTGTATATCTACCTGTTGTGTTTGCTTAAGGACGGCTAATAGCGCCTCTTCATTTCCTGCTTCATATAACAGCCCGCAATTACCGTTATCAGTTATCATCCGGAAAGAAGATATACTTGTTACAACAGGTACGCATTCACACGACATCGCTTCGCAAATGGCTGTGCCGCTGCCTTCATAATGTGAGCCGGAAACAATAAAATCGGCACTATTATACCAATATAATAATTCGTCATTTGGCACTTTCCCAACTAAATGCACCGCGTTTTTATTTGGATGTCCTTTTGCAAGCTCAATAATTTCTGTTAACAGTTCATCGGTATGGTATATCATATACAAAGTTGCAGCAGGGCAGGAGTAGGTGAATTTTAAAAATGCTTTAACAATATTCAAAGGGTCCTTATTGGCATTAAGCCTTCCTACCCATAAAAAAAGCGGGTTTCCGGTAGCTCCGGTTTTTGCTAATGCGGTCGTCTTTTCGATGGGATAGAAAACAGATGAAAGCTCCATCACTTCATGTATTTTTTGGGGTGATGACAGGTTGCCTTTTTTTACCCAGTCCATACCCATATCATGTGACGCAAACAGGTAAGCGTCAATATAACGGTCTGCCAGTTTTTGCAAATATTTTTTTATACCGGTAAAGGGTTTTTCGGCATGGTGTTGGGCAATTACCTTAGTGTTTTTTTTTAACAGGAAATGCAGTTGAATAAACTGCAGGGAATTATGTAATCCCTGTAAAATTATAATATCGGGATCCAGGTTTTTTATGTACCGATTAAGTTTTAACGGAAAAAGGGTTTTCTTTTTGCCAAATTCAACAAAATGGTGCTCAACGCCATTATAAGTGTAAACGCCTTTATAATTTATCTGTTTAATGGCGATAACCGTATTCTTTTTTGCCAAAATTTCTAATATCCCGGTATAGGCCCTGGTTCTTTTTACCCAGTTTTCGGGCGAATTAAAATCAGGCGAGTAATTGTAATTTACAGATACGTATCTCATGTTACTAACAGCAGTTTATTAATACAAGCCTTCAATATTCTTATAATTACTTTTTTGAAATTGTAAAAAGCCTATATGATAAAGCGATGACGGGTCTTTTTTGATCTTTTTGTAATTAACCACTTTACCAACTATCAGCATGTGATAGCCCATTTTTTTATGATGAATAACCTCAATTTCTTTATATGATCCCGAAAAATCAGGAACAGGAAAACCAAAAACTTCACTTTCAGTCACTTTAAACGGAAGTTCATTTATAGGTGTTGGTGAGCTGCTGGGATGCTTGCCCAAATTGTAAACAGTTTCTATATCAACCGTATCGGTATCGCAAACTACTACCTTTTTTGCTTCTAAAATTTTATTTAAGGTAACATTTGTAGTCCTTAGTCCAAGTATATAGATCCCTTCCTCCTCAATATAACTATGTATATCCATTGGAAATATATTACAGTACTTTTCATCTTTGTAAGATACTATTATAATATTTCTTGGGTAAGAGTAAAGTGCGCTCGTTACTCTCCGGCTATAATAGGTATTTTTCTTCGACCGCAGTAAATAGGCAAAAAGCACCAATCTATGTATAAAACTCAACTGGTGATTTTTTACTTTTTTAATTTTGTACAATAGTAGCTCACCATTCTCTGTTTTGATTTTTTCTATAAGGGATAATTTAACAGAAGCATTAAGTTTATTGCCTTTGGTGAATTGTATTTTTGCTTCTTGCAGGTCAGTTAAACTTATTTTTGCCGGTAACCATACTGCCATACAAAAAGGATCAAGGCAGATCATACCATGTGTGCCCGTGATATCTATATAATGTTCGTTTTTTTTAAGAAATACTTTTTCTTCCACATTATAAGCAGGGAGCCTGCTTATAAAAAAGGTCCTTATTTGCGACTGGTTTGGAAAAAGCTTCTTGACTAAAAAATTCATTTAATTGATCGTTATCGGGAAATCAGCTTCCGGGTAATATTGTTTTATACTATTCATCAGTGCGGGAACATCACCCCGTATATATTTACAAACGCCCTCAACATAAATTTTACTAAAACCGGACAGGTCGGTTTGTGTTAACTGACTGTATAATGTTGCGTCAAATAGCCGGATGTTTCCCTGGTGAATTACCAGCAAAATATCTTTAGGCTCAATAGAAAAAAAGGCACCTACTCCTTTTTGATTATTCTTTTTCTCGGCTACTACAATATCTGCATCTTGATTTATGCTTATCTCTTTATTATTTGTTTTCCAAATAGTTGCAGCGTTTATATTAAGCGAATGGTATAGCTCTCTATCTGTCAGCATTTCTGTTTTCCGGGCTAATGAAATATGATCCCATATATCCCAGTTGCCGGTAAGTGTAGAGTCTGTACCGAACAATATAGGCAGATTATTTTTTAAACGTTTTATAGGCGCGGTTTTATCCAATAAAAAATAATTAGACTGCGGACACCAAACTATCGCGTTAAAACTTTTAGCCTGGTCTTCAGACATGGCAACTGCATGTATGCCGATCAGTGTTTTCTTTAGCAAATTCCATTTAATAAGCTGGTCTATTTCCCGGTGTGATACTTCGTCCCGACCTTCGCCAACATGAATAACAACCGGGAGCTTTCTTTTTAAAGGATTGTTCAGCTTTAACTTCCACTTTTTTTCAAACTGTACCGAGTGTAAACAATAATATTGTTCGTATACGGTAATCAACGGATTAGGGGTTTGCAGCCTTTCGCCATGATTTACAACCGTGGTAACCCCGCAAATTAAGTTTTTGATAATACCCCATTGTTCGCGCAGCAATAATGGCACTTTCAATACTTTCGAAATATCTTCTTTATAATTTTCGTGTATATACTTACCCCACTCGGTATAACTGCTATATATCTTATTTCCCAACTGCGGAAACAGGTTGAAATCTAAATGATCATGTGAATTAATAAGGCCGGGGAAAGCAAGGGCGTTATCGAAAGTAAGTTGTATGGGATCTGTTTTATAGGATATATCGGCACTGGTTACATTAGTTATTGTATTGCCGCTGATTTGAACATTAACAAGATCATTATTATCGACTAACGTTACATTATTCAATATCATTTTATCCCCGCCTTAAGTGTATACCGTATATGATACGCGAGTCTTTGAATTTTTCATACACATGCAGGGCGTTTTTTGCAGCGTAATAATGCCTTACCGATTCATCAATTATTCTTTCCTCTTTCTTAACAATACGAAAGTTATGTTTTAAGAATAACTCCTCTATATCATATACATAGTGCACAAAGTTCTGTACCGCTATTTGTGTTTTATGGTGTTCAAAAGTCCTTTTGCCGCCAAAAGCTAAGGCGTTTGGATGGAAATCGGTAATAATAATATCCCCTTTAGCCTTTAATATCCGGCACCATGCTTCTAAAGCCTCGTCTATATGTTCGATATGCGCAACAGTCAATGTTGAAACGATCACATCATAAGCAGCATCAGGGACCGTCGAAAACAGGTTGTCGGATATTTGATGTGTATGTGTCTGCGGGAATTTTTCTTTTAACCGTTCAAGCATCCCAGCCGAAACATCAAAGCCTGTTATGCTCATAGGTTTCATTTTTAATATCCTGTCCCAGTGCCTGCCCGTACCGCAGCCAATATCGGCCACCCTTTTGTTTTCTATATTAACCTCTTCCAGCAATTGTGAAAATAACTGCTCATCCATATCCAGCATTAAATTACCGGGTTGGGTGTCGTAATTTTCAGACCACAGGTCATATGCTTCTACCGATCCCTTCTCTTTTAAGGACGAAAAGAAAGGAGCTTTTTGGATAATATTTTTTAAGGTTTCAATCACGGTTTAAGAATTAATATTTGTAACCATTCAGTATTAAATACGATAAATAAGTTAGCAGGGTTGCCCGTTGTTTATTTAACAATACAGGCAACCCCGGTGTTTTATGCTGCGTATTTATTGTGATTGTGTTATTAGTTAGGTTAAATGATTGCCTATAGCAGCGGGCTAAGGCCTGCTGCTATTTAATTTATTGTACGATGAATAAAATATTGTTGTTTAATCCTAAAAGCGCTAATGCAAAATATCGTATACCCAATTCTATTTTAAATATTGCCGCCTCGGTTGATGGAAAGTACGAATGGGTAATTGTTGATGGTAATTGTGAAGCGGACCCAATTAAGAAAATTGAATCCTATGTAGATACCGGGGAGTTTAAATATTTTGGCTTTACTGTAATGCCGGGCCCGCAACTACGGCAAGCCATTATCGCCTCTAAAGCAATTAAGTTAAAGTATCCTCAAACTAAAATGATATGGGGCGGATATTTTCCTTCAAATCATTCAGATTCGGTGTTATATTCAGGTTATGTTGATTTTATTATCAATGGCCCCGGCGATCATGCTTTTCCATTATTGATAGACGCTTTAGAACAAGATAAACCATTTGAATTTATAAAAAACCTTATTTATAAGGACAGGGACGGGAAAATATTTAAAACTGCAAAGGAAGACCTGATAGACCAGGATTCATTACCTGCATTGCCTTATAATAAACTAAACGAATTTTACCCCATTCCTAAATTTTTAGGAAAGACCTACCTGGGAGATCACACTTTAGCTTACCATTCAAGTATTGGCTGCCCGTTTACCTGCTCGTTTTGTGCAGTTGTACCCATTTACGAGGCAAGATGGAAAGCCAAGTCGGCCCAGCATGTTTATAAAGATGTTAAATATATTAAAGATAAATGGGGTGCTGATGCGATAGAATTTCACGATAACAACTTTTTTGTTTCGGAAAAACGTGCCGTCGAATTTTCAAATCTAATGATGAACGAGAATATGACATGGTGGGGAATGGCCCGGATTGATACGATGAGCAAGTTTAAAGATTCGTCATTAGAAGCGATCCGTGCTTCAGGATGTAAATGTATATTTTTTGGTGCCGAGAGTGGTAATAATGCCATATTAGAGCAAATGGATAAAGGCGGTACGCAAACCGGCGAGCAGATAATTGAATTTGCCGAAAGATTGAAGAAATTTGATATCATCCCCGAGTATTCATTTGTATTAGGCACACCTGCACCCACACCGGCACAGGTAGAAGCGCAAATTGATTTCGAGATCGATTTTATTAAGAAGGTAAAAGCCGTAAATCCTAAAACAGAAATTATTATATACACCTACAGCCCGGTACCAACTGCGGGTTCAGAATTATACAAGCAGGTGTTGGAAAGTGGCTTTAAATTCCCGCAGACACTTGAAGATTGGATAAGCCCGGCATGGGAAAATTTTGATCTGCGTAAAAATCCTCTTACTCCCTGGCTTACCCCGAATATGATAGATAAAATAAGAAATTTTGAAACTGTGCTTAACGGCGTTTATCCTACAGTTACAGATATCCGCTTAAGCAGGTTAAAAAGGGAACTAATAAAGCTAATATCTACCCTGCGCTATAAAGTTAATGTATATCACTATCCGTACGAAATTAAGCTATTGCAAAGGATGTGGAAATATAGGCAGCCGGAGATACAGGGATTTTAGGCAGATTTTGAGTTTTAAATTATAAGTGAGTTTAATTGTGTTGATAACCCGGTGCTTACTGTTAAAAACCAAATTAAAACATGGGCAGACCATCTTTAAATAACATATACCAGCGGTACCAGACATTGCATAGCCATGTGATATCAGCGCTGCCTATAGTTATATTAATGCCGCATAGCGCCTGTAATTGCCGCTGTGTAATGTGTGATATATGGAAAGATAATAAGAATTTAAAGCAGCTAACCGAAAATGATGTAGATAGCCTGATGGCCTCATTGAAAAAATTTGGTACAAAACAGGTGGTTATGTCTGGTGGTGAGGCCTTGCTGAACCCGAATTTTTTCAGATTATGCGAGATACTCAAAAACCAGGGTATTAAAGTAAGCCTGCTTACTACCGGGTTGTCTATTAGAACCAATACAAAAGAGCTGTTAACATGGGTTGATGACCTTATTGTATCATTAGACGGTGATGAGCAGGTGCATGATGTTATAAGGAATATACCCAACGCATTTAAAAAACTGAAGGAAGGGGTGGAGCACATCAAATCCATCAACCCCAATTACAGGATAACAGCCCGTACAGTAATTCACCGGTTAAATTTCAGGAACTGGCAGGCAATTATTGATGCCGCTTTAGCAATGGGTATTGATCAAATTAGCTTTTTACCTGCCGATGTAAGCAGCCATGCTTTTAACCGCCAAACCGCCTGGAGCGAACCTAAACAACATGAAATTTTAATTGCCGAAAAAGAACTGCCCGAACTGCAGGAAATGATCTACTATATAATCACCAACAACAAAGCCAGCTTTGATAATGGTTTTATTGCAGAATCAACCTTGAAAATTCAGAATATATACCAATACTATGCAGCATTTTATAGTTTAAATGCCTTCCCTTATAAAAAATGTAATGCGCCATGGGTATCAACCGTAATTGAAGCGGACGGTAGTGTACGGCCCTGTTTCTTTTTTGACCCGATAGGTAATATCCGTGATTCTTCATTAGAAGAAATATTAAATAGTAAGGAAACGGTTGATTTCAGGAAAACATTGGATACCAACAAAAATGCTACCTGCGTTAAATGCGTTTGTAGTTTGAATTTGTCGCCATTGCATTAAACAGGCAACCAATATTAACAGCATCGATCAGTATGGATATAAAGAAAGCGATAGAACAATGGGAACCCGGTTATTTACAGTTATTGGTACTCTTTGTGCTGTTGCAATTATTCGTGTCGTTATTTACTACTGATTTTACTTTAACCTTTGAAGAATCATTGTGGCAATTTATAGGACGCAATTGGTTTAGGCACGGATTGGTTCCATACTCAGGAGGTGTAGATAATCAATCACCGCTGATATTTGCTATTTTCGGTTTATCAGATAGGTTGTTTGGTGTAAACTATTGGTTCCCGCGGGTGCTGGGTACAATATGCCAATCGGCAGGCTTATATTATATCTATAAAATAGCAAATCATATAGCAGGTAAGCAGGTAGGTATACTGGCCCTTTCGCTTTATGGTTTATCCTTACTATGGCACGTTACAGGTACTCAGTCAGTTTCATATACCGAAACCTATGAGGTAACATTTCTCATTATAAGTGTTTACTGTTTCATAAAAGCTCAAAATAAAACGGATTTTCTAATTACCGGTATTATAGCAGGGATTGGCCTGGGGTTTCGTATATCCGCTTTTTTTGCTATCACCGCTTTCTTTTTATTCGCGCTGTATAAGAACAAAATTAACGCGTTAATATTTTTTGCCGGGGTATTGCTAAGTATTATTTGTTTGGTATTGGCCGGATCTTTGGCCGGGATTAATATTCGCGATCAATATATTTATGCATTTGCTGATAATTTTAACCAGGGTAGCCCCTATGATCGTACCACTCAATGGAAATTACAGCAGTTTGCTCAAAAATTTATCTATTCGCCCATGATCTTATTCTACCCTTTAATAATTGGGTATTGTATAATAAAAAAGCGGGTAGACCTATTCGTTTTATGGCTTGTTTTTGCATTTGCAGGTGTTGCCTTTATTGGGGAATATACCTGGGTGCATCTTAGAGAAGTAATACCCAGCTTGTCAATAATGGGATCAGTTACCATAATGCATATAATTACGGTTTACAAGTTGCCTTTTAAACTCGTTTTACTAATTACCTGGGTAATATTTTTCCCTAACCTATTAAATCCGCTAACAACTTTAAAAAATTTATTGGTTAAAAAAGACGATGGTATAGAAGAAACTTGTACCCAACCCTATACCAGGCCGGAGCCTGGTAAACTTAAAAAATTAGGATGGTGGGTAAGGGACCATACATCAATTACAGAAAAAATATTTGTAGCGGGGTTTGGTGCACAAGTACAAGTGTATTCAGAACGACAAAGTGTTTACTTTAACGAGATGCAAACGCCCCTTGCCAAAAAAATGCTTTTTTATGACCTTGAGCACAACAAACCCGCGATGATATTAGTACCCCTGTTCCCACAGTATGAACAATATATTCAAACCGATGAGCGCCTATTTGTAAATAACATTGTGGCAAAGTATTATTATTTGGATACATGTATGTACAGCTATAATATTTACAGGACTAAAAAGTAAGATAGATATATGAACAATATACTTTTCACACATTCGTACTTTTTGCAGTTCGATCCTAAGCAATGGTCGTTGGGGCAACCCTATGCGCCATTGGGTACACTGTATGCAGCCTCGTTAATGCGTGTGAATGATTATAAGGTATCTTTATTTGATACTATGTTTTCATCAACTCCGGATGAAATTATACCTGCAATTGATAATAACAAACCCAACTTTTTTGTAATATACGATGATGGTTTTAACTACCTCACCAAAATGTGCCTCACCAATATGCGCGAAGCGGCGTTTAGTATGTGCAAGCTGGCAAAGGCAAGGGGATGTACTGTTATAGTATCCAGTTCAGACGCTACCGACCGCTATGCTGAATATTTGAACGAAGGAGCTGATTTTGTTATTATTGGCGAAGCAGAACATACTTTATTAAACTTAACCAATGCGTTTAAAACCGGGGTAACCAATTATGAATCTATATCAGGATTAGCCTATTTGCTTGATGGAAAAGCGGTTAAAACATCACCAAGGTCGGTTTTAAAAGAATTAGACAGCTTACCATTACCTGCCTGGGATTTAATTGACATTGACCGCTATCGTGAAACATGGCTTAAACACGCCGGTTATTTCTCCTTAAATATGAGCACCACCCGCGGTTGTCCTTTTAAATGTAACTGGTGCGCTAAGCCTATTTACGGCAATCGGTATAATTCACGCAGCCCAGAAAACGTGGTGAAGGAAATTAAACTTTTAAAGGAAGAATATGACATGGATCATATTTGGTTCTGCGATGATATTTTTGGCTTAAAACCCGGATGGGTTTTGGAGTTTGCCGAATTATTGCAAAAAGAGAATATACAGATACGCTTTAAAATACAATCAAGGGCCGATTTGCTTGCCGAAGAAAAAATAGTGAAGGCATTGGCATTGGCCGGATGCGAAAATGTTTGGATAGGCGCCGAAAGCGGCTCGCAAAAAATACTGGATGCCATGGATAAAGGCATTACCATTGAAGAAATACATACCGCCACCCGGTTGATGAAGGAAAATAACATAAAACCATCTTTCTTTATACAGTTTGGTTACCCGGATGAGCATAAGGAAGATATCAAGTCTACTATTGATATGATAAACAAATTGCTGCCATTTGAAATAGGTATCTCTGTTTCTTACCCCTTACCCGGAACAGTGTTTTATGAAAAGGTAAAAGCTGATTTAAAAAAGAAAACCAACTGGACAGATTCTGATGAAATGGCGCTGATGTTCACCAACACATTTCCGCCGTCCTATTATAAGCAACTGCATAAATACGTCCATAAAAATTACCACATGCACCTGGCAAAGAATAGCCTGTTAAAGCTGATCCAACACCCCTTACAAACAAATTTTAAGGGCGTCAAAAAGGCATTATCCGTTTTGTATTATACCCCGGCTACCTTTATCGAAAAGCTAAAATTAAATCAATTAGAAAGGGTATGATATTGGCTGCACAGGGATTTAATGAACAATACGCCGAAGAGGCCTTTAGCAAGCAATCGGCTATTTTTGATGAATTATATTTAGGCAATACCATTGTTAATTATAAACGCGACCGGGTGCATGCCCATGTGTTGCAATACCTAAAACCCGGTGCGAGCATACTCGAAATAAATAGTGGAACAGGTGAGGATGCTCTATTTTTTGCACAGCAGGGGCATTACATTCATGCTACGGATATATCTGCCGGTATGCAGCATCAACTTAAACAAAAAGTTGAAAGTAATAAGTTAGAACATTTAATAACTAACGAGTTATGCTCTTATACTAAACTTCAGGATTTAAAAAACAAAGGCCCTTACGATCATATATTTTCAAACTTTGCCGGGCTAAACTGTACGGAGGAACTGGATAAGGTATTAGCCTCTTTTTCCCGCCTGCTCAATCCAAACGGAGTGGTAACATTGGTTATTCTGCCAAAATTTTGCTTATGGGAAACACTGCTGGTATTTAAAGGAAAGTTTCGCACTGCATTTAGAAGAGCATTTAGCCGAAACGGCCGAAAGGCGCATTTAGAAGGTACCTACTTTACCTGCTGGTACTATAATCCCTCTTATATTACTAATCATCTTAAAGATTCTTTCGACCTCCTTTCGATAGAAGGATTATGTACAATTGTACCACCATCGTATATTGAAGGCTTTGCGGAGAAATATCCGTCGGCTTACCGATTCTTAAAAAAGGCAGAGGAGAAGCTAAAATTGAGCTGGCCCTTTAAATATATTGGTGATTACTATATTATTTCGCTAAGGAAGAAAAGTTAGCTCAATACCATCATTATTAGGG
>Ga0193702_1000163_pt1 | contig 26226 bp, 22 predicted proteins | sample U3a1metaG_FD_143060 | JGI IMG/M metagenome (GOLD analysis project Ga0193702, IMG submission 143060) | Soil microbial communities from a riparian zone of the East river system, Colorado, United States - U3a1 | ecosystem: Environmental > Terrestrial > Soil > Riparian zone | place: USA: East River... | reverse complement strand
AAAAAATTGTACCACCATCGAAGCCGCCGAGGGGAAGGTATATCCGTATTTTTCTTTCAGCATTTTCAAATCTGCAGGAGTGCATTTGCTTTGATCATACCAGTTGCTCTCGCCGTTTTTATCATAAATTACGACTTTAGTATTTGCCGTGTTACCACCAACCGGAAAACCAACGCCACTCTCGTCATACTCGTAACCTTTATTGGTGCGGGTTGCAGGGTATTTGTAGTTGGTTATAATCAATTCGCCGGCAAATGCAGGGTCGTTGCCAAGCGAGTCGGTTTTAAATATGGAATAATCATTTGTGAAAAAGTATACACCTATTTTTAAATTCTTACCAGGGTCATCGTTAACCACATCTTTATAGGCGTTAAATCCGTTTAGCGCCAGAGCATCCAGTTTGGCGCCGCCGCTTTTAACTACCCTGGCGTTAGTTATGCGGCGGTCCTTATCCAGCGTAAAGCCAACTTCTACCAGTCCGCCTTTTTCGCCCTTGGCCGACGTGTAATGGATATTGTTATGTAAAAAATGATCCATAAGGTAATAGCCGTCAACATTTACAACCGGTAAAATTAATCGCCCGTCTTTGGTGGTAAGCAGGGTGCTATCCTCAACAACCTCAACCTTAATGTTGTGGTTTTTGAGTAATTGCAAGCTATCCGCCTTTGTAATTGTTGCGGCTGTATAAGCTGTCTTTTTGTTTTGCTGATCGATTGAAAGCTGATCGGTTATAGTTGTTACCCCGTTTTCTGTAATTTTTAACAGTTTCGGCCTGGTGGTAAACTTTGCATTCAGCATGGCATATTTGCCGGGCGATTTTATAACGGCAGGGGCAAGGTCAACCAGGCTATAGGTTTTACTAAACAAAAGGGTTGAGGTGCACAATAACGCTGCGCAGATTGGGATAGCCACCAGGTACTTAAATCTTGCCAAATTCCCGGAGCGTTGTTGATTTAACATAGCAATCCTTTTTTTCAACAGGTTATAATTGAAAAATGAATGCGTAATTGATGAGCCCCCAACGCCGTAAGCATTGTTTAATAAAAACGAAGCGTAGGTTAAGGTGTCGCTTTCATAGGCCGCGGTTTGCTCGTCGGCAATATATTCATGTATGCTTCTTAAACTGTTTTGTAACAGGTACACAAAAGGGTTAAACCAGTTAATGATCTTTAACAACTCGAGCAATATAATATCGGCCGAGTGTTTTTGCCGGATGTGTACCAGCTCGTGCCTGATGATGATGTTGGCCCCGGGTGCGTTGGCGCCAATGAAAAGGTAGTTAAAAAACGAAAAGGCGACATCTGTCCCGTTTAAATAAATCACCTTGTATTTACCTTCATTAACCGACTGCAGGCTCCGGGTCATTCTGAATAATGCATACAGCTTTATAAAAAGCATAAAAAGTAAAACGGCTGCACCAATAAGGTAGGCATACAGCAAATCATCCTTCCAGGTAAAATGATGGTCAATTACCAAAGGGGCGGCAAGTGCAAGAGGGGCAGGGGACTGGTGTTGTTCTGCTGCTTTAACCGCCGGAGGCATAACAGGTATAACAGTTCCGACTGTGTTTTCCGGCTCCAAAGGCTTAACCATTCTTAACGCGTTTACCGGTTCGGCCGGTTCCACCAGCCGGAGTGCGCTTATTTGCACAAGGGGCAGTATAAAGGCAATTATGCAGCTGAATATGAGGTAAGTGCGGCTGAGCTGGTGATGGGTATTGCGGGTTAGAAATAAGCAGTAGGCTAAATAAAATACAGCAAGGTATAAGTTAGCTTCTGCAAGGTAATACAGCCCGTTCATTTCTTTTTGTGGTTAAGGTCGTTTATCAGTTTGATTAATTCATCCGGTTGTTGTAGATCCAGCTTTTTGTCGTTGGCTATGAAAGATACCAAACTCTTGCTGGAATTACTAAAGTAACCGCTCATCAGCTTATCGAATATAAATTTCTTATAATCCGACTCGCTTATAAACGGAAAATACATATGAACATTGCCATAGGCTTTATGATTGATAAAACCTTTGCTTTCTAATATCTGCACAACAGTTGATGCCGTGTTATAAGCCGGTTTGGTTTCTGGCATCCAATCGACAATGTCTTTTACCATGGCCCCTTTTAATTGCCATGGTAGCTGCGTTACAGTTTCTTCTGCTTTGGTAAGTTCGTTGACAGGCATGGTAAACTAAATCTGTAGTTTACCAAATGTAAAAACTAAATCTATAGTTTACAAACTATTTTTATACTTTTTTTGAAAATGGAGAGGAGCAAATTATGAGCTTTATTAACTAACAATGCAACAGTTTTCATTTTAAGGGGCCGCTTAAATTTATTTGTACAGACAAGCGGGTAACTTTTTCAGGGCGGGGCAAGGCGCTTATTAAGTATTTTAAGAAGGAACACGCAGAAAATTATACTATGTTGAGAAGTGACCTATATCACATAAATGTTGCCTTCCGGTAAATGTGATTTAGATCACGAAGCCACCTGAATTTTCATACCGTATTTTGTTGTATCATTTTTAACAAAATAAAAACAAACAACATGAAACGTACAGCAAAAGCTCATTGGAACGGGAACCTTAAAGAAGGTAAAGGAGAAATATCTACCCAAAGCACCGTCCTTAACCAAACACCCTATTCGTTTAAAACACGATTCGAATCGGGTATTGGGACCAACCCCGAAGAATTGATAGCCGCGGCGCATGCAGGCTGTTTTACGATGTCGGTAAGTGCAACCCTTGAACGTGCGGGCTTTTTAGCCAACGATCTGAATACCGAAGCTACTTTGGATGTTGATATGGCTGACCTTAAGGTCACCGGCATTCATTTGGATTTGAAGGCATCATTGATCGACGGTGTATCTCCTGAAGCTTTTCAGGAAATTGCCGAAGGCGCTAAAGCGAATTGCATAGTATCCAAAGCGCTGAGTGTGCCTATTACTTTAAATGTTTCTTATCAATAATGATAGTGGTTTAATACCCCTTGCCAACTTTATTTCGGGGGGGCGGTATCATGCATAAACAGTTGTGGATGATTGTTGGAATGATGATACGCTCATAAGAAATAAATACCAGGTAGTTGCAGTTGCAACTGCCTGGTAAAAAATGGCAGGGGCGGGCGTGTAGGAATAAAGCGTTATAAAACATTAATTCTTTAACTATGAAAACAGAATCGGTCATAACACTTAGAAATCCTGCTGACGGCGAATTGAGTTTCGGGATAACACACTTTGAGGATGATAAACATTTTAATGAAGTGCAAAGAGTTTCCTGCTTTTCTATTATCGTGGTATCAGAAGGAGGTGGTGAATTAAAAGCAGATTTCACTGATTATCAAATTTCTAAAGAAGACATATTGTTCTTTTCACCATTTCAGCCATTTATGATCCATGGCACAACGCTAGAAGGAGTGATGATTAACTTCCATCCCGATTTCTTCTGCATTTTCAGGCACCAAAATGAGGTGGCGTGCGACGGGATCCTTTTTAATAATCCCAATGATCCACCGTTCTTTAAGATCCCCGAAAATGAAGTTTCTTCAATTTACGCCGTAATAGAACATATAACGGCTGAAATGTCATCCGCCGGCCTTGCTCAGCATGATCTTCTGATCGCATATCTTAAAATATTATTGATCAGGGCCATTCGGATAAAGTTTCTAAAATGCACACCATCCCTGCCGCTTGATCAGGGGCCAACTGAAGCGGCCCTTTTACGCCAGCTTACAAGAATGATAGCGTTACATTTCAGGAGCAAACATAGCGTAGGTGAATATGCCGGACTATTGAACATTCCAACAAAAACACTTGGCAGAATTGTTAAGAATCATTTCCAAAAGCCGCTGACTGAAATAATAGCTGAAAGGATTATTATGGAAGCAAAAAGGGAGCTTAACTTCACTTCCAAAACCTTAAAAGAAATTGCTTATGACCTGGGTTTTAACGATGAATATCATTTCAGCCGGTACTTTAAAAACAAGATAAAGGTTTCTCCTCAGTCATTCAGGAATTCATTGAAGAATGCGCATGATGGGTCGCTAACGTCACGCACATTACAAAATGCCTGAATAGCCTGTAATCCTCTTTTTGGGGTTCCCTAACGGATAGCATCCAATTACTTTCATTGGTTATTTCGATTTCAAGCGTTCCATTTTCCCACACGGAACAGGTGGAACGCTATGAAACATACTGATTATCAGTACTTTTTAATTTTGGCAAAATATAAGTGACTGATAATCAATAGTTATGGAATTTGTGCTTTTTAGACCCGCTGCTGTAATTTGTTTATAATCAATATGTTCCACTTTTTGTATTGATTAGAATTGATGGTTTTGCCTGTCTCGGCCTGAAAGTTTACATCTGTCCCTGTCTTCGTATCCGCGCCCCTGTCGCAATGGAAAAACATCCATCATTTTGGTAAGTTTAGCCATTATACCGGCCATTTTTTAAGGATATTTTCGTCTATTATTAACTTATAGTAAAACAAAAAATGAAAATCGCATCTATTAAAAACAGCTCGTTAAATAAATATTTAATCGCAGCATTCATTATTTTCAGCAGTTTGCTTATACGGGTTAGCCCGGTAGCTGCGCAAGCTCCACCGATAAAAAACATTGTAATTGTACACGGCGCATTTGGGGATGGTTCTGGGTGGAAGGCTGTTTACACCATACTTAAAAACAAAGGGTATCATGTAACCATTGTTCAAAATCCCCTGACCTCGTTAAACGATGATGTTGAAGCAACCAACCGGATCCTTGATCAACAGGATGGCCCGGTAGTACTGGTTGGCCATTCATGGGCCGGTGTAGTAATTACCCAGGCAGGTGTACATGCCAGGGTTGCTTCATTAGTTTATGTAGCCGCTTTTGAGCCGGATAAAGGCGAAACCGCAAATTCATGGTCAGAAACCCAGGCAAAAGCACCTTCAATGCGGGTTACTGCAGATCCAAAAGGGGTTGTGTTTTTTGACAGAACAACATTCCATGAAGGTTACTGCGCGGATCTTCCCAAGGCTTTGGCAGATTTCATGAACGCGTCACAGCAACCTATCGTAGGATCATGTTTTGGTACCACCGTTACTGAAGTGGCCTGGAAAGATAAGCCAAGTTACGGGATAGTGGCTACTGAAGATCATGCCATCAACCCAATGACAGAGCGTAATATGTACAAAAAAGCAAATACTAAAATCACCGAGATAAAAGGCAGTCATGCTGTGTTTATCTCGCAGCCTGAAGCAGTAGCAGCGGTGATCATTAAAGCCTCTTATGCAAAGAAGTAGCTAAACTGATGCCCTAACTAAATCAAATGCCCGGGATCTCTTATATGGGAATCGGGCATCGATTGTAAATGGGGAATAGTGACCGGATTACTATGGTATACAACTATTTGATTTTTAAACTAATAACTTCTTATGAAACGATTTTTTTTATTTGGCGTCGCAATTTTATTATTTGCCGGTGTTGCCAATGGGCAATCAGCAGGTGACGCTAACGATTTTACCCCATTGCCAAAACCTAAAGCAGGGGAAGCAGTAGCTACTTTTGGGGGCGGCTGTTTTTGGAGTATGAGTGAAGCCATGCTTGAGCTAAAGGGTGTAACTAAGGTGATATCAGGCTATGCAGGCGGAACAACTAAAAAACCAACTTACGACCAGGTAGCTACACAGACCACCGGGCACGCGGAATGTTCACAAATTTATTACGACCCAAAGGTGATCAGTTTTGCTATGTTGGCCAATGCGTTCTTTTTTGCTCATGACCCCACAGAGCTTAACCGCCAGGGGCCTGACGAGGGTACCGACTATCGTTCGATTGCCTTTTACCGAACCCCGGAAGAGAGAAATATTTTATTGGGTTTGATAAAAAAGATCAACAAATCAAAGCATTACTCTATAGCAATAGTCACTCAGGTTGTTCCATTTACTGCATTTTATGGCGCTGAAAATTATCACCAGGGCTATTACCGGCTCAATGGCAATAAACCTTACATAGTGCAGGTTTCAAAGCCCAAAGTGATGAAGTTCAGAAAAGCTATGAACGCGGAATTAAAACCGGAATTTCAATAATAACGCCTGGGTTAATAATAAAAATAGCTCCTTTAAAATCACAAATAATGAAAACCACAAATAGCGTACTTAAAATTATGGTAATGCTTATTGCATTTACTTTCAATTCTTACACATCATTTTCAAAAAACCTTGTTGCTCACGCCACGATAAATGAGGCTACAAAACCGGCATTGCCGCCCAAAGGCTTTTCCAATCAATATGCAATTGTAAACGGTGTGAAAATACATTACGTAATAGGCGGGCATGGAACCCCACTTATGCTGGTGCATGGCTTCCCTCAAAATTGGTATATGTGGAACAGGTTACTTCCCGAACTGTCAAAGCATTTTACCATAATTGCCCCGGATCTGCGTGGTGTTGGAGAGTCGGGTAAACCACAGGGTGGTTATGACAAAAAAACGATGGCTATAGACCTGCACGAACTTGCAAAAAAGCTTGGGTATAAGAAAATTGACATAGCCGGGCATGATATCGGGATGATGGTTGCCTTTGCTTATGCAGCGCAATTTCCAAACGAGGTTAATAAACTGGCTTTACTGGATGCTCTAATAGCCGGTGTAGAACCGGTTTGGAGCCAGGTTAAAGCCCAGGCCTGGTGGTTCGGATTTTTTAGTCAGCCACATGCAGCAGAAGTTGCAGAGGGACGAATGAATTTTGTTTTGGAAGATTTTTTTCCGGCGGTAAGTTTTGTTCAGAACTCATTTACGCTCCAGGAAAAAGCTGAATTTACCCGGGCGTATTCGGTAAAAGGTGCAGCCAGGGCTTCGTTTCTTTGGTTTGTATTTGAGCAGGACATTAAAGACAACCAGGCATTTCGTAAAAATAAGTTGTCAATGCCTGTATTGGCAATGGGGTCAGACCATTTTGCGCCCTTTTTGGGAGCACATGTCCGTTTGGTTGCTACCAATGTAAAAGATTGTATAATTACAGGTTCGGGGCATTGGATTCTGCAGGAACAACCTGGCCAGGTACAAAAGGGGCTGTTGGATTTTTTCCTGGAAAAAAAGTAATTCCAAAAGAATTATAATTGCTAAGGCGCAGACTCCGTTTGCCGCCTTAGCTTCTCAGATTTGAAAGCCAAAAACAAGGTGTTATCGCTGTTCAAAGAAAATTGTTGCTCCTAACTTGGTCGTTTTGGGAAACCAACCAGGGCTATTTAGAAAATTGTGCCTGATTTATTTTTTTTCTCAACATTTAATACGAATGCGCTTTATTGAACCGCGTCTTTATTGTATTTGCTCTTATATTCAAGAGGTGAAATACCGGTAATTTTGCGGAACACCTCGCGGAACGCCTTTACATCTGAATAACCAACCTCATACATTACTTCGTTCACTGTTTTGCGGCTGGATTCCAACGCCTTTTTGGCAGATTCGATTTTTACTCTTTGGGCATATTCAATAGGGGTGTTGCCGGTAGCTTTAATAAATCTCCTGTCAAAATTCCGCCTGCCAATGGAAAATTTAGCAGATAATTTTTCCACTGATAATTTTTCTTTTAACCGGCTTTCAATGTACACCTGCGCCTGCTCTACCATTGCATCTCCATGGAGTTTTTGCCCGGTGAAAATAGTGAAGGCAGATTGGCTGTTCCTGTCCAGTTCGATCTGGAAAATCTTGGAACAATAAATAGCCGTTTGCCTGTCGTAATATTTCTCTACTAAAAAAATCATCAGATTGAGAAAGGAATAGGCTCCGCCATTGGTATAAATGCCTTTTTCATCGGTTATCAGCTGGTCCTCTTTTAAATTTACCTTCGGGAACTGCTGCCTGAAAGCATCAGCATGGGCCCAATGGGTGGAACAGTTCCGGCCATCCAGTAAGCCGGAGGAAGCCAGCATAAATGCTCCGGAACAGATGCTGGCTACTTCCGCACCGTCCCTGTATTGTTTTTTGATCCAATCAATCAGCACTGTGTTTTCCTGTCCGGCTTTTTGATAAAAAGGAACTGACGAAGGAATAACAATGAGGTCGGTTTTCGCTATCGCTGAAATATCTGCCTGGGGTTTTACGGTAAACATGCCGCCATACATTTCTTTTTTTTCTCCAGCCCCGGCTAGCTGGACGGTGAACAGGTCATTTTTGCCGGTTTTGCGGCGGTAACTGTTAGCGGCCGCAATTATTTCAAAGGTGCCGGCAATGCAGGCCACCGTACTGAAGTTGCTTTGTTCACCCGGGAATATAATCGAGAGATGCTTCATCTGCTTTAATTTTATTAAAGGTAGCTATTGTTGACGTCCAAATCAACCCACTATAAAGTCTATTTACCACCCTTAAAAAGACGATTTTGGACAATAACTTTGACTATATGAATCGATTAGAAAATAAAGTTGCCGTTGTTTATGGTGACGGCGCGATAAGAGGAGCTATCGCAAAGGCCTTTGCCCGGGAAGGGGCGCAGGTTTTTTTAACGGGACGCACCGCTTCAAAGCTTGATGCCATAGCTGATGAAATTAGAAATTTCGGAGTGGTTGTTACGGCTACTCAACTCGACGCATTGGACGAAGAGGCGGTAAACGCGCACATGGAGATGTTGTTGAAGCAAGCCGGCAAAATCGATATTTCTTTCAACGCAATTGGTATACCGCAAAAAGGTATTCAAGGCATCCCGCTGACGGAGCTAGCTGCTGATGCTTTTTTTCTCCCCATCAGCATTTACACACAGTCTCATTTCATAACAGCGAAGGCTGCGGCCCGTGTAATGACCAGGCAAGGTAATGGTGTGATACTTATGCATACGCCAAATGCCAGCCGAATTAGCCCTCCCTTCGTGGGGGGAATGGTGCCCGCCTGGTCGGCATTAGAAGCACTTTGTAGGTCACTCTCTGTAGAATGCGGACCTCAGGGGGTTAGAGCAGCATGCTTGCAGACCACGGGTATTCCTGAAACGCCGTTAATTGATGAAGTATGGGAAATACAAGGGAAATCACACGGGATAACCTTTGAACAATTCCATGGTGTTATGGAAGGTATGACCCATCGCGGACGTTTGACCTCCCTGGGAGAACTTACCAACGCTGCCGTATTTGTAGCTTCGGACGAAGGGAGCGCGATGACTGGTACAATTGTCAACTTAACGGCGGGAATGATCATATGAAAGTTTTAATCATTTGTCTCACTACGATATTAAACCTATCAAATTTAAAAACGATGCAAAAGCAAGATTACACCACTACGTTCCTGGTCGACGAGAGCCCGGAGCGAGTATTCGAGGCCATAAACAACGTTCGGGGCTGGTGGTCGGAGCAAATAGACGGCCAGACTGGCAAATTGAATGCAGTGTTCAATTATCACTATAAAGATGTCCACCGCTGCAAATTGAAAATTGTCGAATTTATTCCTAATAAAAAAATCGTTTGGCTGGTTTTAGAGAATCATTTTAATTTCACCAAAGACAAAGCCGAGTGGACAGGCACTAAAATTAGTTTTGATATCGCTCAAAAGAACGGCAAAACGCAGTTGACCTTTACGCACGTTGGTTTAGTGCCTGCTTATGAATGTTATCAGATCTGCTCAGATGCCTGGGGCAACTATATTGCCGGCAGCCTGAAAAGCCTTATTGAAACCGGCAAAGGCAATCCAAATCCTTATATCCCGGCCATCAATAGTGCGGAAGCATTGAAAGGAGGTCAGCATGAATAAACAGGATTTCACAACCAGCTTCCTGGTTGATCAAACCCCAAAAGAAGCTTTTGAAGCGATTATCAACGTTCGAAGCTGGTGGACGGAAGGAGTAGAAGGCAACACCGAAAAACTGAACGACGAATTTTCGGTGCAGTTTTGGAATGTGCATTATTCCAAACAAAGACTCATCGAAGTGGTGCCCTACAGCAAAATTGTTTGGCTAATTACAGAGAGTAAGCTCACATTTATTGATGACGAAAGTGAGTGGACAGGCACTCAGGTTGTTTTCGATATTATTAAAAAAGAAGAGCAGATAGAGGTGCGTTTTACGCATGTAGGCCTGGTGCCGCAAGGTGAATGTTACAACGACTGTTCCAATGCCTGGAACGGCTATATCAATAACAGCTTGAAAAATCTGGTAACCAGAGGAAAAGGAAATCCGACAACCAAAGAAGAATTAACTAAATAAATTATTAAGTCATGAACATTACAAATAAAACGGTATTAATCACCGGGGCAAACCGTGGTATTGGCCAGGCACTGGTAGCAGAAGCCCTGAAAAGGGGCGCAAAACGGGTATATGCCGGAACGCGTGTTCCACTAAAGCACCCTGATGCCCGGGTTATACCATTAACCCTGGATATCACAGACCCGGAGCAGATTCGGCAAGCTGTTCAGGAGGTTTCTTCACTCGATATGCTGATTAATAATGCCGGTATTGCATCGTATGACAATCTCAGCGACCGGGAAATGATTACGAAACATTTGGACGTTAACCTTTTCGGAACTTATGACCTGACGCAGGCATTTTTACCTTTGCTGATCAGTTCAGGCGGAGCAATTGTCAATATCTTATCTATAGTGTCTCTCGCTCCTTTACCGCCAATTGCTTCTTACTCTATTTCCAAGGCTGCTTTGTTCTCCATGACCCAATCCCTGCGTGCTTATATGGCCGGGAAAAGTGTAAATGTACACGCTGTTTTGACAGGGCCTGTTGATACCGATATGAACCGCGGGTTTGATATTCCCAAAGCGTCGCCCGAATCGGCTGCAACAGCTATTTTTAATGGTGTGGAGCGCGGCGAAGAGGAAATCTTTCCTGAACCGATGTCGGCATCTATGGCAGAGGGCTGGCGCAATGGCTCGGTAAAAGCAATGGAACGCCAGAATGCCGCATTTGTATAAGCATAAGCGTGTTATTCCGATCCAAGTTTGCCAGCCGGCTGATATTATTCAATGAGCTACCCACCATAGTAAACATAAAAGCCTCAAATCTTTCGACTTGAGGCTTCTAACTTTTTTGTAGGCGGGACGGGACAAATCTCGAACTTTTTGAAAGATTTAAAACTGATTGATGACCTGGCTATCAATGTAGACACAGTCTACAAGCATAGACATCCGAAGTTGCAAACTTCGGCAGCTGGGATTAATTTGAAAAAATGTTAAATAATTTTGCTAATTAGATAATTTCGTAGATTTGCGATAAATTAGTAAATTGAATATTCTTGTAAATGAGCTATTTACAGGGGTATTTGTTTTCAGGGGACAGATAATCCATTTTCTTAAAGATTAATTTTGATACTTAAGATATTTCCTGACAAAGACTGACCGTTTCAGTAATCCTGATTAATAAATTGTTAAGCAGGCGTAACAACACCGGTTATCAAATCAACTATGTAGGCCGCTCCCGGGATAAAGGTAACCTTTGCCTTGTGATTGCCTAAATATTGGATAGTGCCATAATAGGTTGTAATGTGTTTGATAGGACTTCTGGTCAGGTTATACGCCGTTACAGTGGTTTTAAAACTTGTGGTACCGGCAGTAATATCAGCCGGGCCTGAAGCAAAGTTTACTCTAAGGCCAACTAAATAATAAATAGATGCGGTTGAATTTAAAGAGATTTCTTCACCGTTCCCAGATGCCACCAGCGAGCTTAGTGAGCCGTCCATAGAAACATATTTATAGGTTTGATCAAGCGCCTTAACAGCATAATTTTGCGTGATTGCGTAGGTGTCAGAAGCCAACACACCACCATGGATTGCCACATTTACCAGGCTGTCGCGAACGAGATAACCGTCAACCCGACCTGCATCGCAGGTGTAGGTAAAATGGAAGTTCTCAAAATGCGTTTTAATGGTATCCATTATGGTTCCGGTTGTCGTATTATACGTTGTATCGATAACGGTACCACATAAAGGAACTACGCTGTTAAGTGAAAACTTTTTGTTTGCGGCAACACGTGCTTCATCAGGTGAGGTTATGCCTTTGTTTACATTTGTTCCACCGTATTGTCCGGTAATTGACTTGTAAAATTGTGTACCAATCTGGCTGCTTAGTGTCTTGAAATCAACAGATGTTGTAGTGTTGCTTACTGAAGGAACATCTGCCTTTTTACACGACGCATAGAAGAACACGACGGCTGCCAGTACAAACAATAGGCGCGTGAAATTTAATTTCATAGTACGGGTTTTATGGGTTTAGTTTCAATATTACTACAATAGTAGCTCATTTATAGGACATTAAGGCATACTAAGGCGAAAAAATGGAATGAGTCCGAAAAAAAATTATAGCATGTCTGGATGCGACGATTGAAAGCCCCGCTGTCCGATTTAAAAAATTCAAAAGGCAATACCGGTAGTCTGAAGACTACACCAAACGAAAAAAGTCTTCAGACTTGCGACTAAAGACTTTTAACCTACCTTGTAGCGGGAGCAGGACTCGAACCTACGACCTTCGGGTTATGAGCCCGACGAGCTACCAACTGCTCCATCCCGCACTGTTTTTTGTTGGGGTTGCAAATGTATGATAAGTTTTGACATTAATTGAGTAAAAAGAAAATCTATTTATTGTCTCAACAATAATTAATATCAACTGTTGCTTTTTTTATATAAATCCGTAATAACAGAATAGTACATTTGGGGCCCCTCCCAAAACTCAACTGAAGATTCAGAATAATAATAATCTGATCTCCAATTTAAAATTTATGAATATAAAAAATTGCAGGATCTGCGATCAAAAGCTTACCGAACAAATAATAATAAAAGAAATGCAGTTAGGGCTAAGAGAGGATTTTGGCTATGGTGTGTGCCCTAATTGTGGCTGTATCCAGATAATGGAAGTGCCGGCTGACGTTGAAAAATATTACCCTGCTTATTATGCGCCCTTTAATGCAAAGCCGCCGGTACTGAAAAAGCTTCCGCTATTTAAGAGAATGGTTAAGGATCTCAGGATGAGACGAAAATACAAACAGGGAAACAATATGCTGCTCAATTATTTTGAACCAATTAACACCAGCACCGATGCAAAAATACTTGACGTTGGATGTGGAAACGGGGCGTTAATATGCGATCTTTATAATCAGGGGTTTTATAATGTTGAAGGTGTTGATAAATTCCTTCCGCAGGAGATTGATTACGGACAAGGTGTTAAAGTGCTGAAAAAGGATCTGTCGGAGTTTGAAGGTGAGAAGTATGATGTATTAATGATGCATCATGTTTTGGAGCATATTGAGGAGCAGGCGGATGTTTTAATTGAATGCCACAGGTTATTAAAGCAGGACGGAGATCTGATGATCCGGATCCCTATAGTGGGAGAGGCGTATAAGATTTACGCGGAAAAGTGGGTACAGCTTGATGCCCCAAGGCATTTTGTTATTCATACTTTAAAGAGTATGGCTGTTTTAGCTCAAAAAACCGGGTTCGTGATTCAAAAAACTGTATTCGATTCAGGTTTTTTTCAGTTTGCGGGAAGCGAAATGTATGAAAGGAACATTCCCTTACATGATCCCATATCACTAAAACCTAATGGCTTTGCCCAGTATTTCAGTGAAAAAGAAATTGAAGATTTTGAGAGGAGGGCAGCGGAACTAAACGCAAGCGGCACCGGAGACCAGGCCATATTTTATTTAAAAAAAGCGGGTTAGTGTATATTTCTGCGCAAAAAAACGAAATGGAAATCAGTAAAAAAGCCTCAAATCTTTCGGGTTGAGGCTTTTGACATTCTCGGCAGTCTTTATGAGGCTAAATGGTCACTCACCATTGTAGGCCCGCTGCAGGGTTGCGATGTCCACTTTCTTCATCGTCATAAAAGCCTGCGTAACGCGTTCGATCTGTTCAGGGCTGCCATTCTTAAGCGCATCGAACATGACGGTAGAGGCTACTTGCCAGGATACGCCGTATTTATCCTTCAACCAGCCGCATTGCCCGGGTTCGCCATCAGCCGAAAGTGCCGACCAGTAGTGATCGATCTCTTCCTGGGTGTCACATGAGATCAATAATGAAACCGCGTCGTTAAAATTGAAACCGTGCGGATGCGCACTGTCCATAGCGGCCAGCCAGGTTTGGTCGATGTAAAAATCAGCAAACATGAGCGTACCTGCTTTATCCGGCCCCATATCTTCCGGGCGCGGGGCGGTGGTGCCGCGTTTGCCGTCTTTAAATACCGATGTGTAAAAATTGATGGCTTCATCGGCTTTACCGGCCACCGGTTCGGTAAACATCAACGAAGGAATGATCGCCGGCCTTTCTTCACCGGCGGGGTTGGTCAGGATCAGCTGCCAGGATACACCATGCTTGTCTTCAACCCAGCCGTAACGTTTACTGAAAGGGTAGCTATCCAATGGCATCATTATTTTGCCTTTTTCAATTAGCTTATTCCAAATTTCATCGATTTGTTGCGCAGCGTCCGGATTGCGCGAGGGGTCAAAATTGATCATAAAGGAAATGGACGGATTGATACCAAGTTTATGCCCGGTACTGATGCCGAAGAACTGCTGGCCGGCAATAGTAAATTCTACTACTTCGCATTCGCCACCGGCCATTGGGAAATGATTGGCATAATTGACGGCTGAATCAGGCATGAATGATGCGTAGAATTCAGCTGCTTGTTTTGCATCCTGGTCGAACCAGAGGTGTGGTTTGATGGGTAACATAGGTAAATAATTTTAGTGTTGATATAAAGGTAAATTCGCAGGCGTTAATTGTTTTGATAATATTATTAACTATCTCAAAATTAAATAGTTTTTTGCTGCCGGAGCGGGGCTATTCGGGACACTTTAGCGGGGATATTGTGACAGGATTTAACACGCGATCAGATATATTCCGAAAAACTGTGCTTTGATGGAGCGGCTCATTGAACCGCCAGGATGAATGAGGCAATAAGCCTAATCTATTTAATAAACAGTAGGCTTGGGAGGCAAAAAAGAATCGGACAAAAATTGATTTTTTGGATTTGTCCGATTCGGTAGCAGGACTAAACTCGAACCACTTAACTCAAGTCAGCCCTTAAGTTTAGTCGCCACTTATTATCCTGGAAATTATTCCCTTTTCAGGCCCGAATTCGGCGAGCATCACGCCTCCGATATGCAATATGATAAAAGCTACCAGGTAATAAAGTCCCTGTACATGCACAAGCTCCATTTTATGCTGCAAGCTCTTTGGTCCATTTTCTATCATAAAGCCCGTAAAAAGGGACACCGCCAGTAAACAATAAAAAATAATATAAACCCATGCCTGAAATTTTTCCTTTGTTTTGGTAGTTTTTGAAAAGGGATTTTTATAGGCAATTCCCTGTATGGCGGTCAATATCATCCTAATGAGATAGAGGCCAATCAAGGTATAGCCGGCGAGGATGTGCCAGTTCCATAATGGTTTACGTACTGCTTTGCCAATAAGCGCGGCATCTTTTGTATTGATATGAATATTCGATTTACCCAGGTTTTGCTGGATGATATTTCCTACATGGTCTTTGTTCATCCACCCCATTCTCAATAAAATGGTCAATAGAAGAAATAGCACTGTAAAAGCGATTGCCCAGTGTATGAGGCGGTGGGCGAGATTAAATCTTTGTTCTCTCATTTGATTTTAATTTAGAAAAATGTATTAACCGATAAATTATGATGTAACTGGTGTGGCTTGTCCGTTACTCGTATTCAGCTCCTGAATTGAACCTTTAGACGATCATAAAGCGAATGTTTGTCAATTAACATAGCTGTCAGACTGGAAATCACAGCCGATGCTCTATAAGCAGAAAAGCTTTGCTATACGCAATAGCAAACAGGCCTGTAATAACGGATGCGATTCAAAAAGGGAGGGCTTGCAAAAGCGCTCTTTTTAACTTTACATTGGCTATTCTCAAAAAAGAATACTTTAAAACAAGTCGGGCATTTTTCACTATTTCTCGCCGGGTATGCTATCCCATAGGAACGGGGTAGCTTGGAATTAAGAATTGAAGTACCCCTTTTTAAAGGTTATTGGTAAGCCGCTGATATAATTCCCAGGCACTTCGTTCTACCCGGTTATGGGCTAGTTTGTTATCCCGGATTTCCCATATAGCTGTTCCGGTAAAATCTATGGGCTGGCGGTTAGGTTCCAGTCCAAACACGCCGTTATTGAAACCTGTAAATCTCCACCTGGATACTACCCGGGAGCCATCCTTGCTTTCAAAAATATCCAGGTTTTCTAAATTGGCCTCGCTAACTGTTTGCAGGAATCCTGCAACCCATTGTTTAAATTGCTCCCGGCCTTTGATCTCCACACCAGCATTGGTGATGATAAAATCCTCGACCATGAGCTCATCAATCAGGTCTAAATTATATGGATAGCTCCACACATTGTTCCAAAAATGCAGAACCTTTTCAACAGGAGATAATTCCGATATGGCCTGTTGCTGAGAGGTGCTTGAATTTGTCATGATATTATATTTGTGTTTTTAATAATAAGCTCATTTCCTGAAAAATAGCTTCATTTCTTTTATAATAGGTCCATTGACCCTTGCGGGTAGATGTGAGTAACCCGGCCCGTTGCATAACGGAAAGATTTTCCGAAATGGTAGATTGGGTCATACCTGTTTTTTTTTGAATCTGACCGACGCAAACCCCTGTATCAAATGACTCTTGCTGGTCCGGAAAATAATCTTCAGGTGTTTTAAGCCAAACCAGTATTTGCAGGCGGGTGGGGTTAGCGAGTGCTTTAAAGATTTCCAAATGATTCATAAGACAAAGTTATATCGGATTTTCCCGATATGCCAATAAAGATTTTATAAATGACTTAGAATTGACTGTTACGTTATTATTGATTACTTAAATATGTGCCGGATAATTGCCCATCAAAGCTGTAAATCGCTTATAGCGAGCGTGGTATTACAGCAAAGCACTCGATCATTGGTTCGATGTACCCGGAAAAAATATATGTTTTGATGGAACTGGTTATCGAAGCAATAAAATCAAAGAGGCAGCTCAATTAATTTACTTTATTAACAGCCAATTAGGGATAAAAAAATCGGACAAAACTTGAGTTTTCAAGCTTGTCCGATTCGGTAGTGGGAGCAGTACCCGAACCTATATAAGCTTACAGCGGATATGAGCCCTACGAGCTACCAACTGCGCTGTAATCGAGCGCAAAAGAGATATTGGTCTTATAAATTATGTTCCTCGAGTCTAACTAAAGCTTGTTGAATGAACTTCTGATTGGAAAAGAGTGTTTTTTTACGATTACTCCATGAATTCAAGTGCTTGAGAACAGTATCTAAATCTTTTGTTTTATATTTTGAGGACAAAAAATCTATTGTAGAAAGTAATTCCAAACCAAAAGCAGAGTAAAACCCCGATAAAAAATCCTTGGTTTCGTTCACGATATTCAAATAATTTAAATTCGAGTCCTGATTAAGATAATTAGCAACATCTTTTTCAGCATCCATCATAATACCAAGCTCCTCGAACGGTTTTTTATCCATGGCGCTATAACCTGTTATATAGCTTCCGTTCAGATAGTAGAGCACCCTTTTTACTTTACCTGAGTAGGGGCCATAAAAATTTGGTTCAAAATTTAGCTTAAAAATATCTTTTGCTCCAAAGCGTTGTAAAAAATATGCCACCTTTTCAGCGGCAAATTCAGATACAAATTCGCCGTTTTTAACAACATCAAACAAAACAGATAATAACATAGCCCGTGCCGGATTTAATTTGGCGCGCTCTTCCTTCATGGCCTCTTTGATTACAAAATTTGGCAAATAAACTTCTATGTCTGTATTTATGTCCTTTAGATTTAGTTCTATAATGGTTTTAACTTTATTCCAATCCAACCCTCCATGGCCGGTGCCCAGCGATGGTATTGCCAGCGAGTTAATATTTGATTCCTTAATAACAGTAGCTAACTTTTTTAAGCCAGCATTAATGTAACTATATTCGGAGGGTTTGCGCCAGTCTGTTTTAGTTGGTAAATCAATTATTATCTTCCTGCCATATAATAATGATTCTTCTTCAGTAACAATAAGGTCTCCAATGCCAAAACTCTTATCCTTGCATGCCTGCTGATAAATTTTAAAGTTGTTAGGAAACTCTTTTTTAAATTGAAGGGCCAAGCCTTTTCCCATAACACCTACAGTATTTACAGTGTTTACTAAAGCTTCTGCTTTACTTTCCAATATGTTACCTTCAATATATTTTATCATAGTTAAAAATAATAAGCAGGTCGGACAGCTATTTTATTTTCAGGAATTCCAAGTTCTATTAATTTTTTCCCGGCATTATCATTATATCCGGCAAACCCTAACAACGCACTTACTGGTATATCTGTGTCCACTAAAAACTCAGCTTCCTTTCTTCTTTTTAAATCCAGGTCGTTTTCATCCACCCAATATACTGCACTAACTGCGGTTTTATCAATTAAGTTATCAATGTTCTCAATATGTGCTTCATCAAAAAACTCGGTTAGCTCACTTAGAGCGTGCCCATTTGAGAAAACAAAGTGCAAACCATGGGTCAATATTTGTTCTACACTAGTAATACAATATACAATGTCTTCTGAAGATACAGGCTTAATATCATATTTTATACTGTTGGCGCCCAGCATAATTACGTATAGCATTGGCATCCGTGGTCCAAAATAAAATGGGATATAATTGCCGAGCGTTTTACCATTGGGTAATATAAAATTATCCCGTTTTGATATTAAGCTTGGGTATCCTATGGAAACATAGTTTTTGTTACTATTTATGGAGTTTTGATGAGTAATTCCATTTTTAAGAATATGCGGGATATTCTCAATGTGCGTCATCCTGTATAAATAATTTTTTTTCAGTTGTTGATGTAATATAGTTTTAAATATACCAAATAAATTTAGTGATTCAATATAACATCGCCAAATAACGTAATCAAAAATAAAAGCCCTTAGTTTTCACTAAAGGCTTTTGACTTTCTTTGTAGCGGGAGCAGGACTCGAACCTACGACCTTCGGGTTATGAGCCCGACGAGCTACCAACTGCTCCATCCCGCACTGTTTTTTATATGTTGCGATCCGATCATAACTTCGGAAAGTTGCTTCCAATTAGCTAAAATGCATTTTGCACTCCGTTTTAATTGGACTGCAAAGATATAATTCGTTTCTTTGCAGTCCAAATATTATTTTAATTATTTTTCTATGGCGCATAAGGCAGGTTTCGTGAGTATAATTGGTAAGCCCAACGCAGGCAAATCAACCCTTATGAATGCCCTTGTTGGTGAAAAAATGTCAATCATCACCCCCAAGGCACAAACAACAAGGCATCGTATACTGGGTATTGTTAATGAGGAAGACTACCAGATTGTTTTTTCAGATACCCCCGGCGTTATTAAACCACACTATGCCTTGCACGAAAGCATGATGCACCAGGTGGACGGCTCAATAGTAGATGCTGACCTGATTTTGCTGGTTACCGATATTTATGAAGAATATGACGAGGCAGACGTGCTGAAAAAGCTGGAAGGCACCCAGGCGCCTGTTGCTGTGTTGATTAACAAAGTTGACCAGAGCGATGAGGAAACCGTAAAAGCCAAGGTTGAATTTTGGGAAGAGAAGTTAAAACCTAAAGCCATTTTTGCCATATCAGCCTTAAAAAATTATAACGTGCTGGCCGTAATGAATTTTGTAATTGAGCACCTGCCTGAGCATCCGGCCTATTACGAAAAGGATGCCTTGACCGACAGGAACGACCGTTTCTTCGCATCAGAAATGATCCGTGCGCAGATCTTTAAACAGTACAAAAAAGAGATTCCCTATAGCACCGAAGTTATAGTTACTGCTTTTGTTGAAGGTGAAAAGCTGCACCGCATCAGCGCCGAAATTATAGTAGAGCGCGATTCACAGAAAAATATAATTATAGGCAAAGGCGGCGAAATGCTTAAAATAGTAGGCACCTATGCCCGCCGGGATATGGAAGATTTTTTCCAGAAAAAAGTCTTTTTAGAGATGTTTGTAAAAGTTATCCCCGATTGGCGCAGTAAGAAAAATTACCTGAAAAAATTTGGGTATGAATAGGATGTGAGATTTTAGATGTGAGATATGAGAGCCTTGAAATTGGTTATTTATCTGACATTTTAAGGCGCATCAATAAAAAATAATAAATAATTTTAGGTGTTGATTTTCGGGTGAGGGATTTTTATCTCACATCTCACATCTCACATCTCATATCTAAATAATAAAATGAGCAATATCGTAGCCATAGTGGGCAGACCCAACGTAGGCAAATCAACATTATATAACCGTTTAACCGAAACCCGCAAGGCCATTGTTGATGATTTTAGCGGCGTAACCCGCGACAGGCACTACGGTGTTTCTGAGTGGATCGGTCGCCAGTTTACTGTAATTGATACAGGCGGTTATGTTGCTAATTCTGCTGATGTATTTGAAGCCGCCATCCGCGAACAGGTAATAATTGCCATTGAAGAGGCAACCGTAATTTTATTTATGGTTGATGTAACTACCGGCATTACCGATCTTGATGATGAAATAGCCAACATACTCCGCAAAGGCAAAAAGCCGGTGTTTGTAGTGGTCAACAAGCTGGATAATAACCAGCAACTGGCAGACTCAATGGTTTTTTACAGCCTGGGGCTCGGTGAGCTTTACAATATTTCATCAATGACGGGTTCGGGAACTGGCGAGCTGCTTGATGAAGTGGTTAAGCATTTTGATGATGAACCCATTGCGGAAAACCAGTTGCCTAAATATGCCATTATAGGCCGGCCAAACGTTGGTAAATCATCCATTATCAATTCGCTGATAGGGACAGACCGCAACATTGTTACACCCATTGCCGGTACTACACGCGATTCTATCCACATCCATTACAACCAGTACGGGCATGATTTTATGCTGATTGATACTGCAGGGATGCGGAAAAAAACAAAGGTTAAAGAGAATATTGAGTTTTATTCGGTAATGCGCACCATAAAGGCGCTTGAAGAAGCCGATGTAGTGATCCTGATGATTGATGCTGTTGAAGGAATCGAATCACAGGATATCAATATCTTCCACCTTGCCGAGAAGAATAAAAAAGGCGTTGTTATAGTTGTGAACAAGTGGGACCTGATAGAAAAAAACAATAAAACCATTAAAGTTTTTGAAGACCAGATAAGAGATAAGATAGCGCCATTTACTGACGTGCCTATTGTGTTTACATCTGTTACCGAAAAGCAAAGGGTTTTAAAAGTAATTGAAACAGCCAATACCGTTTATCAAAACAAGATCAGGAAGATCCCAACCTCAAAATTGAACGAAATTATGCTGCCTATTATTGAGGCATATCCGCCGCCGTCAATAAAGGGTAAATACGTTAAAATAAAATACATTACGCAGATAGCAGGCACATCGCCCATGTTTGCGTTCTTCTGTAATTTACCTCAATACGTAAAAGAGCCCTACTACCGCTTTATAGAAAACAAGATCAGGGAAAACTTTAACTTTAACGGCGCCCCGGTACAGGTATGGTTTAGGCAGAAATAGAATGGATTTCAAATGTTGGGCTTCTGAATTATTTTGATTTTGAAGCCTAACATTCACTTTTTTGCCGGTTTGTACGGTGCCCCGAAAACTTTGGCTGTCTGTTTTGCTATTCCTTATCCCGTATTTCACTGATTAGTTGCTATATCTGCCACTAAAAACATAGCCGTCAGTTTACTTCTCTTCCTGCCGGGATAAACCTCTTTTGTGCCAGCTAAATCTGCCTTTTCTATTAACACAAGCCAATAACCAATCTTAAAAGATAGCTCTATTGTGTTCTGTACCAATTATATAATTTTTTTATCATAGCTTTATAAGGCTGATCAATATTTTAGTATAGGTGTATTCTTTTTAAATTATTAAATAAGAAATATTGGACTTGAACCTAACACGGGATAACATTATTTAACCCGTTAAAAATATTGGAGAAGCTGAGTGATAAATTACAATTATTAATACACCGACTCAATAAACACTATGTTAAATAAATTCAGTGCTTCTTCCAAGCTATACATGTTGATATTTATTACTGCCGCTAGTTTAATAGGGTTGGGCCTTTATTGCATTAATGATCTGAAAAAAATGAATGAAAATACACGGCAGCTCTATTCAGACCGTGTTTTATGTATGCAGCAGCTGGCAAATGTGCGTTTTCAATACATTACTAAAATGCTCCCCCTGGCACAAGATGTTAAAAATCGCGTGTTGACTTTTAATGAAGCAACTAAGCAGCTCAATAAAGCCACAGAAATTATTAATATCAACTGGTACAATTACAAGCTTACTTATTTTACCCCCGAGGAAAATCTTTTAGTTAAAAAAGCAGATGAAATAAAAAAACAGGATGATGAAATATATGCAAATCTGAAATCTATACTATCAAAAAAAGACACGCTGGCTTTGGCTAAGTTAACTGAAAAGGAATTTTCAGCTGAATCCAACCCCTTTATCATAAAGATTAATCAATTGATGGAATTACAGGTAGTGGTTGGGCAGAAAATATTTAATAGTAATAATGAATTATATCTGGGAACGGCAAAAAGATTCGCCCTTTTAATTTTACTGTCCCTGGTCATTGCTCTTTCCCTTTCATTCTATATTATTAAGAACATCAAAGGTTTAATTAAGGATCTTTTAAAGAGTAATAACATTATTAAGGAAAGCGAGAAAAAATACCGTTCATTGCTTGAAAATGCCTCTGACGCTATTTACCTGACGGATCATAATGGCAATTTTACTGAGATCAACGAAAGCATGTGCATAATGACGGGGTATTCTAAAAATGAGCTGCTGCAATTAAATATAGCTCAAATTATAACGCCTGATCAATTGAAAACAGACCCCGTTATTCAAGGGAATCCTCATTATGGACAATCTCTAACCAGGGAGCTGCGCCTTGCACGCAAGGATGGGGAAATGATAGATGTTGAAATTAACGTAACGATATTTGCTGATAACAAAACGTTGGTAGTTGCCCGAGACATTACCGGCCGGAAGAGATCTGAAGAGCTTATATTAAGGGAAAAAGCACTTTCAGAAACAATTATCAACAGTTTGCCCGGGGTGTTTTACCTGGTAAATGAAAAGGAGGAATATTTGCGATGGAATAAAAATTTTGAAATAGTTACCGGCTATAACAAAGATGAAATACTAAAACTTACAACTAAAGATCTGATAGTTCAGGAAGATCTTACCAAAGTTGATGATGCCATGAAAAAAACATTTTCGAATGGCTATGCAACTGTTGAAGCGAAGGCAAAAATTAAAGATGGCTCCAATATTCCATTTTTATTAACCGGCAGCCCTGTAATGTACGAAAATCAGCGTTGTTTGTTAGGAACAGGGATTGATATTTCATCGCGCATTAAAGCCGAAGACGAATTAAGGTCGTCAGAGCAAAAGTATAAGTTGCTGTTTGAGCGCAACCCATCGCCGTTGACAATGGTAGCAAAAGATGACCTGTCGATAATTGCTGTTAACGATGCTGCGGCGAATTTGTACGGTTATACCCGTGATGAACTTTTACATTCCAGCGCCGCTATAGTAAGATTCAAAGAAGATTTAGAACAACAGTGGCGGCATTTTCAAACCGCAGTTAATGAACCAACTGACAGAGGTATTGTGAGGCATGTTAGAAAAGATGGAACTATAATTTTTGTGAACGTGGTTGTAAACGATATTACATTCGAGGGCAGGGCAGTAAGGCTTGTATTATCATCTGATGTAACCCAAAAACTTATTGCTGAAGAAGAGCTAAGGTCATCAGAGCAAAAGTATAAACTGATTTTTGAAAGTAACCCATCACCTTTGTGGATGATTGCAAAGGACGATCTTTCCATTATTGCTGTTAATGAAACTGCAGTAAATCTTTATGGTTATTCAAAAGATGAACTTCTCAATATGAGCGTTAAAGAATTACGGCCGCCGGATGAGCTTGATGAGCAATTGCAGATTTTTCAGAAGGAAATGGTTGATTCGACAGACATAGGTGTGATACGACAGGTTAAAAAAGACGGGACCATATTTTTCGTTCAGCTAATATCTCATGACATCGTGTTCGAGGGCAGGCCGGTTAGGCTTTCGTTAACAAGCGATATTACGGAACGGCTTAAAGCAGAGGAATTACTTAAAAAATCAGAAGCTAACTTTAAAACCATAATGGATACTACCGATACTGCCTATGCTTTGCTGGATAACAAGCTCAATGTGATTGCTTTTAACCAGATGGCTGTTAAATTTGTAAATAGCCGTTATGATCATATTCCGGCAAAGGGTGACCAGCTTGTTGATTACTTTCCAAAAGAAAGATTTCCTCAATTTATAAATTATGCCACGGATGTGTTAAATGGGAAAAATATCAGTTATGAGGTTAACTATCCCAATCCTGATGGGTCGGTATTTTGGTTTTATGTCCGGCTATTCCCGATAACAAATGATAAAAACGAAATATTTGGCTTAATGCTGGCATTGTCAGATATAACCGAAAGAAAAGGCTCGGAGGATAGTTTAAAAGAAGCTTACGAACGAATTCAGGATCATATAAATAGTATAAAAGAAATGGCCTGGAAACAATCGCACCTAATCCGCAGCCCCTTGGCAAATTTAAAAGGGTTGGCGGCTATGTTAGCAGATAACCCTTCAGATGATGAAATACTTAAATATATTCAAACGGAACTGGAAAGGTTAGATAAAGTGATTATTGAAATGGCCGAAGACGCATCGGTTCATGACTTTTAAAATAACCGGACAGACTTTAAAATAAACAGCGATTTAATTGCCATATCTATAAAATAGGTTGATGGGGTTTTAATCATTCGCACATCTGCATATCCGAAATCCGCGTATCTACTTCACTGCTTCCACAGCTTTCGCAAGGGTATTGTCATCTGTGTTAATAGCCTCGTAATAGGCGTTATCACCCCATTTAAAGCGTGCTGCACTTGCTTTGATCATTGATTTTATTGCTGATTTAGAGATCAGCAGTTCCTGCGAGTTTATTTCTTTAATGGTTTGAGAGGCGTACAGGATAAACTTATCAAGCTCGTCATTATTAACATTATATTGCTTTATAAAGCCTTCTGCAGAATCAAACTTGTTTAGTTCTGGCAGTAGTTTATCAATGGTATATGCAGTAAATAACTGCTGGTCACTCAATTGCTGTAACAGGTAGGTGTTTTGGGTTGTATCAGCAGGCACAAAAATATCAGGCATAATACCACCACCGCTAAAAACTTTGCGACCGTTTAGGGTGTGATAGGGCGATGGCCGTTTAAAAATGCTATCGTTCAGGTTACTTTGGGCCGAGAATAGTTCGCCTTTTCGCATCCTTTCTGCAATCTCATTGTGATAGCTGTCTATCCCCGCTTTGTATGATTTTTGGATAGACCGGCCTGAAGGGGTATAATACCTGGCGATTGTTAAGTTAACAGCTGATCCATCATTAAAAGCAAACTGCTGCTGCACCAGTCCTTTACCAAACGAACGGCGACCAACAATAACAGCCCGGTCAAGGTCCTGCAGGGCGCCCGCAAGGATCTCACTTGCCGATGCAGAATATTCGTCAATTAATACCGCTAATTTACCATCCTGGAATGTACCGGAATCTGTAGAAAAATAATCCCGCCGCTCTTCATGGATGCCCTGGGTGTAAACGATGAGTTTTCCCTTTTTCAAAAATTCATCCGCAAGCGCCGTTGCTGTATTCAGGTAGCCGCCCCCGTTTTCGCGCAGGTCGAGCACCAATTTTTGCAAGCCTTTTGTTTTTAACTTGCTTAAAGCATCCCTGAAATCAGCATCGGTGGTTAAAGCAAATTTGCTGATCTTAATATAACCAACATCAGGTGTAACCATGTACGATGCATCAAGACTACTGGTATTTACATATCCCCGTTTTAGCGTATATGACTTGGGAGTTGCTGAATTTGAGTTGATAACAGAAACAAGTATTGCAGAGTTTTTTTCGCCCCTTAAAGTTTTGTTTACACGTTGAACTGTAAGATGAGTGCCCGAAAACTTTTTATTATTTACATCTACTATCTTATCGCCAGTGATCAGGCCTGCGTTTGCAGCCGGTCCGTCGGGATAAATTTGAGTGATTACAAGTGTATCACGCAGCAACTGGTATTCCAGGCCGATGCCTGTAAAGCCGCCCGAAAGACCTTCATTTAGGGTGGTTGCCTTTTGCTCAGGCAAATAAAGGGAATGGGGATCAAGATTTTGCAGGATGTTGTTAACGGTAGCACCTTCAACACTATCTACATTTACTGAATCTACATAGTTTTG
>Ga0193702_1000162_pt1 | contig 26375 bp, 21 predicted proteins | sample U3a1metaG_FD_143060 | JGI IMG/M metagenome (GOLD analysis project Ga0193702, IMG submission 143060) | Soil microbial communities from a riparian zone of the East river system, Colorado, United States - U3a1 | ecosystem: Environmental > Terrestrial > Soil > Riparian zone | place: USA: East River... | reverse complement strand
GGTATACGCCCCTAATCCAATGCCTGCAACCCCTCCCAGCTTAGTCAAGCAAATTATTCCGGACACTAGTGCGCGCAGGCGGGAACCCATACTCAGCATAGATTCCCGCTTTCGCGGGAATGACGCTCCTGGTGATCCGTGCTTTTTTTTGTGCGCCGATGTAGAAATGGACTGCGCCGGCCCGTCATTGTAGTGAGCGCACATACCGTGCGTTCCTTATCCTACGGAGAAACGCAATGAATTACATCATCATGATCTACGAACCCGCTTCCAGCTTCGCCTTGCGCAATGACCCTGAAAAACGCGCCGATTACTGGGCGCGCTGGCCACGCTACAAGCAGGCGCTGGTCGACGCCGGCGTGTTTGTCGGCGGCGCCGGACTCGAGCTGCCCGCCACCGCCACCGTGCTGAAACGCGGGACCGACGGCAAGCGCCTGATACAGGACGGTCCCTACGCCGATACCAAAGAGCAGCTTGGCGGCTTCTTTATCGTCAATGTCGAGAGCCTCGATGCCGCACTCGAATGGGCCGCGCGTTGTCCGCTGGAGCCGCACGACATGATCGAAGTGCGTCCCACCCTGCTGCCGCCGGCCTGAGACGGCATGCTGGAGGTCCAAGCCGCCATCGAACGGGTCGCCAGGGACTCGTATGGCCGGCTGCTGGCCTTCCTCTCGGCGCGCTCGCACGACGTGGCCGCCGCGGAGGATGCGCTGGCCGACGCGATGGACGCCGCGTTGCGCACGTGGCCGGCTGCGGGGCTGCCCGCCAGCCCCGAGGCATGGTTGCTGGTGACCGCGCGCCGCAAGCTGATCGATGCGGCGCGCCACAAGCTGGTGCACGACGCGGCCGTGCCGACCCTGCTCGCTGTGGCCGACGATGCCTACGACATGGCGAGCCAGTGCGAGGTGTTTCCGGACGAGCGCCTCAAGTTGCTGTTCGTGTGCGCCCATCCGGCGATCGACGTCACGGCGCGCACGCCCTTGATGCTGCAAACCGTGCTGGGGCTCGACGCCGCCCGCATCGCCTCCGCGCTGCTGGTCAAGCCGGCGTCGATGGGGCAGCGCCTGACGCGGGCAAAGGCAAAGATTCGCGATGCGCGGATCGCCTTCGACGTGCCCGAGGCGAGCGAGCTGCCCGAGCGCCTGCATGCGGTGCTCGAGGCGATCTACGCGGCCTACAGCGCCGGCTGGGACGATTTCACCGGCGCCGATGTGCGCCGCAAGGACCTGGCGACCGACGCGCTCGCGCTCGGCCGCCTGCTACTGCAACTGATGCCCGACGAGCCCGAGGTCAAGGGTCTGCTGTCGCTGATGTTGAGTTGCGAATCGCGCCGCGCCGCGCGCATCGACAGCGGCGGCCGCTACGTGCCCCTCAGCGAGCAGGATGCCGGCAAATGGGCATGGCCGCTGCTGGGCGAAGCGCACCAGCTGTTGCTGAGCGCCGAGGACGGCGCGAAGATCGGCTGCTTTCAGCTGGAAGCGGCGATCCAGAGCGCCCACACGCAACGCGCGGTGACTGGCCGCGTGGACTGGGAAGAGGTGGCGCTCCTGTACGAGGGCATCGTGCGGCTGTCGCCGACGACCGGCGCGCTGGTCGGGCGGGCTGCCGCCGCTGCGGAGGCGCGCGGCGCCGAATTCGGCTGGTCCCTATTGCAAGCGATCCCCGCGCAGGCCGTCGCCAGCTACCAGCCGTATTGGGCGCTGGCCTGCCACCTGTTGTGGCGCATGGGGCGCGCGGACGAGGCCCGCATCGCTTCCGACCGCGCGATCGGCCTGTGCGAAGACCCCGCCGTACGGGCTTTCCTGCAAGGCCGGGCAGCGGCGGGCGGCTGATCAGTCGGCGGCGGGCTTGCTGACGAAGTCGACGATCTGGTCGGTGGTATCGGCGTCGATCGTCACGAAGCGCGCGCCGATGCGGTAGCCGGACGGCACGCCCCCGGTGCCACAATGCACGACCTTGAACGACACATGATGGCTGCTCCGGCTACCGGGCAGCGAGAAGCGAATCCGGCGCACCTCGCCGCTGGCGAGCATTTCCGCAGTGGCGAAACTGACGCCTTGGGTGGAAATGTCCAGCAGGACAATCGGGGACCAGCCGTTGTCGCCGGCATTCGAGAGGAACGCTTCCTCGTGCATCAGTTTCCGAGTATGCGCTCGTTTTTCTTCCACGTTGCTTCCTTGCTGTTCGGTAAGCGCACCTTAGCGCCTGCCGCCCGACGCGTCAAGTCATGCGGAACTTAATGTAGCCTTAATACTTGGTCCGATATGATGCGCCGATGAGCTTTTGTCATCGATCCCTGTCGGCCGTCTGCCTCGCCGTGCTGCTCGGCGCTTGCGCCAGCTATGTCCCGCTGACGCTGGAGGAGCGCGCGCCGGCCGCCGTCGCCGATACCGCAGCCATCGACCTCGACCGGGTCGCCGCGCTCGCGCTGGCGGGCAATCCCGACCTGCGCCTGGCGCGCGCCGATGCCAGGCTGGCGCACGGCCAGGCGTATGCCGCCGGCCTGTTCGCCGATCCGCAGTTGTCGCTGAGCCACGACCTGTCCACCAGCGGCGGCCCGGACCTGGTCCCGGCGCACTCCTTCGGCATCAGCTACGACCTGAACGCGCTGCTGCTGCATTCGTCCAACGCCGGCGCGGCGCAGGCCGACGCGGTCAAGGCCGACCTGTCCGTGCGGTGGCAAGCCTGGCAGGCGCGCTCGCAGGCGCGGCTGCTGTTCGTCAAGCTGGTGTACGGGCAGCAGGCGCTCGATGTGCTCGGCGAGAACGCCGAGCTGTTCGCCGATCGCGTGCAGCGCCTGCAGGCCGCGCTGGCGCGGGGCCTGGTCACGGCCGATACGGTGGCGCCCAACCTGAGCGCCTTGCAGGACATCCGCCAAAAACAGGCCGACGCCCGCAAGCTGTTGAACCAGCAAGCGCATGACTTGAACGCGCTGCTCGGCCTCGCGCCTTCGGCCGCGTTGCGCCTCGATCCCGCCAGCAGCTTGGGCGCGCCGGCGCCGGCAGCGGTGGAGGCCGCGTTGGCGAACCTGTCCACGCAGCGGCCCGACCTGGCGGCACTGCGCGCCGGTTACGGCGCGCAGGACCAGCGCTACCGCGGCGCCTTGCTCGCGCAATTCCCGGCCATCAACGTCGGCCTGACGCGCTCGAGCGACACCAGCGGCATCAACTCCACCAGCCTGGGGCTGACGTTCTCGCTGCCGCTGCTCAATCGCAACCGCGGCACCATCGCGATCGAACAGGCGACCCGCGAAAAGCTCTACGAGGAATACCAATTGCGGGTGCAGGCCGCGCGCAGCGAGATCGACCGGCTGCGCACCGAACAGGCGCTGTCGGTGACCGAACTGGTGCGCGTCGACGCCGAACTCGCGGTCCTCGCGCAGATGCAGGCCAACAGCGAGCTCGCGCTGCGGATCAACAATATCGACGTGCTGATGTTCATTAACGCGCGCTCCGCCTTGCTGGGCAAGCGGCTCGAACAGATCGCGCTGCGCCAGGCCATCCAGGAACAGCGCGTGGCACTCGACACCCTGCTGGGCCTGGACCGGGCCGCTTACACGAAAGGACATACCGAATGAAACGGCGCAACCTGGCCATTGCGGCGGCATTGCTGGCCGCCGCGGGCATCGGCGGCTGGTGGTTCTTCAGCGCGCAGGCAAGCAAACCCGGGGCCGATGCCGCCGAGCCCGCGGTATCGGCCCAGGTCGCCACGGTGGCGCTGGCGCGCGCCGAGCTGCCGATGTCGATCACGGCCTACGGCGAGATCGCCTCGCGCAAGGTCGAATCGCTGGGCTTCCCGCAGCCGGGCCAGTTGCTGTCGGTGCCGGTCATGGCCGGCCAGCAGGTCCACGGTGGCGATCTGCTCGCCACGATCGCCAGCGACCCGGCGGCGCAAGCGGCCTACGCGCAGGCGGCGAGCGCCTTCAAGCTGGCGCAGGACGACCTGCGCCGCAACGAGGAACTGTTCAAGCTCCAACTGGCCACCGCCGGCCAGCGCGATGCCGCCGCCAAGCAGCTGGACGACGCCCGCGCGGCGCTGGCGGCGCAGGCCAAGCTGGGCGGCGCGCAAGCGAGTGCCGCCTTGCGCGCGCCGGCCGACGGCGTGGTCGCCGCGATCCCGGCGGCGCAGGGCGACCGCTTGCCGGCGGGCGCCACCGTGATCCAGTTCGGCCGCACCGGCACCTTGCGCGCGGTGCTGGCGATCGAGCCGTCGCAAAGCGCGCTGCTGCGCGCCGGCATGCCGGTCATGCTGAGCACCGCGCAGGACGGCGCCAAGCCGGCGCCGGTGCACCTGTCCAGCGTCGAGAGGCTGGTCGATCCGAAGTCGCAGATGGCGACCGCGATCGCCGAATTGCCGCCCGCGCTGGCCGGGCAATTCCTGGTCGGCATGCGGATCGTCGCCACCATCGAACTCGACAAGCGCAGCGGCTGGGTGGTGCCGCGCCAGGCCGTGCTCAACGACGACAACGGCAGCTATCTGTACCAGGTCGCAGCCGGCCATGCGCGCCGCGTGCCGGTCGCCAAGCAAGCCGAGTCGGGCGACCAGGTCGGCGTCGACGGCAAGCTCGATCCGGCCCTGCCAGTGGTCTCGGTCGGCAATTACGAACTGGAAGACGGCATGGCCGTGCGCGGGGCGCCGCGATGAGCGTCGGCAGCTGGACCCAGAGCCACCGGCGTTCGATCCTGTTCCTGCTGGCGATGCTGGCGATGGCAGGCGTCGTGGCGGCGTTCCAGTTGCCGGTCTCGCTGTTCCCCACCGTGGATTTTCCGCGCGTGGTGGTGTCGCTCGATTCCGGCGACCAGCCGGCCGAGCAGATGGAAATGCTGGTCACGCGGCCGGTCGAGGAGGCCGTGCGCCGCGTGCCCGGCGTGCGCAACGTGCGGTCGGACACCAGCCGCGGCTCGGCCGAAGTGTCGGTGAATTTCGACTGGGGGCGCGACATGGCCGCCTCGGCGCTGCAGATCAACGCGGCGATTTCGCAGATCATGGCGACGCTGCCGCCCAGCACCCAGCTGACCACGCGCCAGATGGACCCGACCGTGTTCCCGATCCTGGCCTACAGCCTGGTGTCGGACCGCCTGTCGCCGACCGCATTGCGCGACGTCGCCGAGTACCAGCTGCGGCCGATGCTGTCGAGCGTGGACGGCGTATCGCGCATCCAGGTGCAGGGCGGCGCCCAGGAGGAGTACCGGGTGACGGTCGATCCGGCCCGGCTGCGCGCCTTCGACCTCGCGCCCGACGACGTGACGCGCGCGCTGGCCGCGGTCAACGTGCTGAGCGCCGTGGGCCGGCTCGAAGACCATTACAAGTTGTACCTGGTGGTGTCGAACAGCCGCGTGGACAGCGTCGCCCAGCTGCGCCAGGTGGTGCTGCGCAATGCCGGCAGCAGCATCGTGCGGCTGGCCGATGTGGCGACGGTCGAACAGTCGGTCATGCCGGAGTGGACTCGGGTGACGGCCGACGGGCGCGACGCGGTGCTGTTTTCGATCTACCAGCAGCCGGGCAGCAACAGCGTGCAGATCGTACGCGACGTCAAGGCCCGGCTCGACGCCTATCGCGCCAAGCTGCCGCCCGGCGTCGGCATCGCCAGCTGGTACGACCAGAGCCAGTTGGTGATCGAATCGGCCACCAGCGTGCGCGACGCGGTGTTGATCGGCATCGGGCTGGCGGCACTGGTGCTGCTGGTCTTCCTGCGCAACCTGAAGGTCACGCTGATCGCGGTGATCGTGGTGCCGGCGGTGCTGGCGACCACGATGGTGCTGCTGCACGTGCTGGGCATGAGCTTCAACATCATGACGCTGGGCGGGATCGCGGCCGCGGTCGGCCTGGTGATCGACGATGCGATCGTGATGGTCGAGCACATCATCCGCCGCTTGCACGACGACAGCGGGCACCTGCACGAACGGGTGATCGCGGCCTCGCTGGAGTTCCTGCCGCCGCTGGCCGGTTCGAGCGCCTCGACGCTGGTGATCTTCGTGCCGCTGGCCTTCCTGAGCGGCGTCACCGGCGCCTTCTTCAAGGCCTTGTCGCTGACCATGGCGTCGGCGCTGTTCATCTCCTTCCTGATCACCTGGCTGGCGGTGCCGCTGCTGGCCGAGCGCTTCCTCAACGCCAGGGACGCCGAGCACAAGCCGGATTCGCGCCTGCTCGGCTGGCTGCACCGGCATTACCGCGGCACGCTGAGGCGCCTGCTGGCCAAGCCGTGGCTGGCCCTGATCGGCGTGCTGCCGCTGCTGTTGCTGGGCGTGCTGGCCTTCACCCGCGTCGGCTCGGGCTTCATGCCGGCGATGGACGAGGGTGGCTTCGTGCTCGATTACCGTAGCGCACCGGGCACCGCCTTGTCGGAAACCGACCGCCTGCTGCGCCAGGTCGAGCAGATCGTGCGCGCCACGCCGGACGTGCTCAGTTACTCGCGCCGCACCGGCAGCGGCTTGGGCGGCGGCTTGAACGAGGCGAACCAGGGCGACTTCTTCATCCGCCTCAAGAGCGGCAAGCGGCGCCCGGTGGACGAGGTGATGGACGACATCCGCACCAAGGTCGAACACGAGGTTCCCGGTCTGCGGGTCGAGATGGCGCAGTTGATGGAAGACCTGATCGGCGACCTGACCGCGGTGCCGCAGCCGGTCGAGATCAAGCTGTTCGCCGACCGCCCCGAACTGCTGGCGAGCGCCGCGACCGCGGTGGCCGACCGCATCGCCAAGATCGATGGCGTGGTCGATGTCAAGAACGGCATCACCCCGGCCGGCGATGCGCTCGAAATCCATATCGATCCGGTCAAGGCTGCGCTCGAAGGCAGCGACGTCGACACCATCACCAAGAGCCTCGAGACGGCGCTCAGCGGCACGGTGGCGACCCGGCTGGCGCGCGGTGTCAAGATGATCGGGGTGCGGGTCTGGACGCCGAAATCGACGCGCAACAACGACTCGGCGCTGGGCAAGATCCAGCTGCGCGCGCCGGATGGCCATCTGTTCCCCCTGCAGCGGGTCGCGACCTTCGAGGCGATCAGCGGCCAGCCGCAGATCGCGCGCGAAAACCTCAAGCGCATGGTGGCGGTCACGGCGCGCATCTCGGGCCGCGACCTGGGTTCGGTGATCGCCGACGTCAAGCGCGTGCTGGCGCAGCCGGGCGCGCTGCCGGCCGAGGCCAGCTTCGTGCTGGGCGGCCTGTACGAACAACAGCAGATCGCGTTTCGTGGACTGATGGCGGTGTTCGCCGCGGCCACCGCGCTGGTGTTCCTGCTGCTGCTGTTCATGTACGAGAGCTTCCGGATCGCGATCTCGATCCTGCTTACCGCGCTGCTGGCGGTATCGGCGGTGTTCATCGGCCTGTGGATCAGCGGGACCGAGCTGAATATCTCGGCCATGATGGGCATGACGATGATCATCGGGATGGTGACCGAGGTCGCGATCTTCTATTATTCGGAGCAGCAGGAGCTGGCGGCGAGCGGGACGCGCGAACAGTCTCTGGTCGACGCCGGCATCAACCGCATGCGGCCGATCGCGATGACCACGCTGGCCGCGATCCTGACCCTGCTGCCGCTCGCATTCGCGATCGGGCGCGGGTCCGAGATGCAGCAGCCGCTGGCGATCGCCATTATTTCCGGGCTGGTGGTGCAGCTGCCGCTGGTGCTGCTGCTGATGCCGGTCCTGTTTCACCTGATGCGCGACCGGAAGCCGGAACCGGCCACGCCCGCGCACTGAATGCCTCCACGCGCCGACCGGGGCGTGGATCACCGCTGTCTCTCCACAAAGGAAACGTCGCATGAACGCTCAGACTACCTTCGCACTGCTTGCCGTCTCGCTGGCCATCGGATCGCCGCTGGCCGCCGCCCAAGGCGCACCGGCCGCCTCCAGCTACGCGGTACAGGCGCGCTGGGACCTCGGCGCCGCCAGCCGCTGGGATTACCTGGACATCGATCCGGCGCGCCATCGCCTGTACCTCACGCGCGGCGAGCGGGTGCAGGTGCTCGACCTGGCGTCGGGCAAGGAGGTCGGCGAGGTGCCCGCAACCGCGGGCGTGCACGGCGTCGCCTTCGCGCAAGACCTGAAGTGGGGATTCACCAGCAACGGGCGCGCCAACAGCGTGACCGCGTTCGACCTCGATACCTTGCAGGTCAAGCAGGAAGCCAAGATCGCGGGCGCAAATCCGGATGCGATCCTGTACGAGCCGGTGACCCGCAAGCTGTACACCTTCAACGGCAAATCGGCCGACGTCAGCGTGCTCGATCCGGTGACGCTGAAACAGACCGCCACCATCGCGATCGGCGGCAAGCCCGAGTTCGCGGCCAGCGACGCGGCCGGCAAGATCTTCGTGAACATCGAAGACACGGCGGAGATCGCGGTGATCGACGCGCGCAGCGACAAGGTGCTGGCGCGCTGGCCGCTGAAGGGCTGCACCGAGCCGACCGGGCTCGCGCTCGATAGCGCGCACGGCCGCCTGTTCACCGTATGCCAGAACAAGCTGATGGTCGTCACCGACAGCAAGACCGGCCGCCGGGTCGCCGAGGTGGCGATCGGCGAACACCCGGACGCGGCCGCATTCGACGCGGCCAGTTCGACCGTGTATGCTTCCAACGGCGACGGTACCCTGAGCGTGGTGCACCAGCTGGACGCCGACCACTACGGCGCGCCGTTCCAGCTCGCCACGCTCAAGGGCGCGCGCACCATGGCGCTGGACCATGCGACCCGCCGCGTGTACCTGCCGACCGTCGTCAACCAGGTATTCACGGTGGTCGTGGCCGCGCCGTGAGCGGCGGTGGAAAGGAAAGACAGTGCAATGCGCCTGCTGCTGATAGAAGATGACCCGATGATCGGCGAGAGCATCGGCGAGGGTTTGCGCGCCGAACGCTACGCCGTGGACTGGGTATGCGACGGCAACAGCGCGCAGCTGGCGATGGCCCACGACGTGTACGACCTGGTGCTGCTGGACCTGGGCCTGCCCAAGCGCAGCGGGCTCCAGGTGCTGCGCGAATACCGCAAGCAGGGCGGGGCGGCGAAGGTCTTGATCATGACGGCGCGCGACAGCACCGCCGAGCGGGTCGAAGGCCTGGACAGCGGCGCCGACGATTACCTGGTCAAGCCCTTCGACCTCGACGAGCTGTTTGCCCGGATCCGTGCGCTGCTGCGGCGCAGCGCCGGGCGCGTGGTGCCGAACATCATCCATCGCGGCGTGACCCTGAACCTCGCGACGCATGAAGCGTTTTTCGAGTCGACCCCGCTGCACCTGCCGGCGCGCGAGTTCGCCTTGCTGGCGGTGCTGCTCGACCCGCCCGGCCAGGTCATCTCGAAAGCGCGCCTCGAGGAGAAGCTGTATGGCTGGAGCGAGCGGATCGAGAGCAATGCGGTCGACGTCCACGTCCATCACCTGCGCAAGAAGCTGGGGGCCGATTTCATCCGGAACGTGCGCGGCGTCGGCTACCTGGTCGGCAAGGACGAATGAAGACGATCCGCCACAAGCTCCTGATCGGTCTGCTGGGCGGCGCGCTGGTGTGCACGCTGGCGGCAGGCGTGGCGATGTATGCCAAGCTGCTGGAAGAGGCCAACGAGCTGTTCGACTACCAGTTGCGCCAGTTCGCGGCCACCGTCTCGGAGCGCGATGCGCTGCGGCAGACCGTGCACGCGAAAGGCGATCCCGAAGAGAACATCCTGGTCGAGATCTGGGACGATCGCGGCGCGCTGCGCTTCAGCTCGAGTCAGACCCCGGCGCCGGTGTTGGCGCAGGTTGCGCGGCCCGGCTATTCCATCACCGTTGCACACGGCGAGCGCTGGCGCGTGTATGCGGAGCGGCGCGACGGCGGCATGGTCCAGGTGGCGCAGGCGGTGGCGGGGCGCGAGCGGCTCGCCGCGGGGATCGCCTTGCGCTCGCTGCTGCCCTTCCTGTTGGTGATGCCGATCCTCGGCCTGATCATTTACGTGGTGGTCGGCCGCAGCCTGCTGCCCTTGAGCCGGCTGGCGCAGGCGGTCGGGCGGCGCTCGCCGCAGGCCTTGCAACCGGTGCCGCCCGAAGGCCAGCCGCCGGAACTGGCGCCGGTGGTCAGCGCGCTCAACGATTTGCTGCGCCAGCTCGACCATGCGCTCGCGAGCCAGCGCGCCTTCGTGGCCGATGCGGCGCATGAGTTGCGCTCGCCGCTGACGGCGCTGAAGCTGCAACTGCAGCTGGCCGAACGCGCGCCCGACGACAGCCAGCGCCAACTGGCGTTCTCCAAGCTGCATGAACGGCTCGACCGCTCGACCCATCTGGTGCAGCAATTGCTGGCGTCCGCGCGCTACGAGTTCAGCCCGGCCGGGCGGCGGGTCGCCCCGCTCGACCTGTTCGACCTTGCGCAGCGCGGCGTGGCCGACCGCTATGCCGACGCTTGCGTCCGCGGGGTCGACCTGGGTGTCGTCGGCCAGGCCGGCATCGCGCTGGTCGCGGGCGATTTCGACGACTTGCTGGTCCTGTTGAACAATCTGCTCGACAATGCCTTGCGCCATGCCGGCGCGGGCGGGCAGGTCGACGTCGAGGTGGCGCTCGACGGCGGCTGTCCGGCCATCCGCGTCACCGATACCGGGCCCGGAATTCCGCAGCATGAGCGCGCGCGCGTGTTCGACCGCTTTTACCGCGGCGAGGGCGGCGGCGGCTGGGGCAGCGGGCTCGGCTTGTCGATCGTGCGCGGCGTCGCGGCCACACACGCGGCCGAGGTGCAGCTGGGCGACGGGCCGGACGGCAAGGGGCTGCGGGTGGCGGTTCGATTTCCTTCCCCGCCGGCACTGGCCTAAGGCGCGCCGGTATTGCTCGAAATTCGCTAGTATCCGGGATTCGAAGCAAGGCGTCGGACGGTACGATGAAGAGTCAGTTGTTGCAAGATATTAACGAGGTCGCCTCGTCGGCGGCCGCGTCTCCTGCGGCGAAGCGCCCTGAGCCCCACCCGCAAGCGAAGACCGCGGAGCCGGGATTTGGGCGAGCGGAGCCGGCATTTGCACGAGCGGAGCCGGCATTTGCACGGGCGGAGCCTTCGCCGTTCGCCAGCGAGCGTCCGGACTGGCAGGGCGTGCAGGCCGAGCCGGAGCCGCATTGGTTCGACCGCTGGGGCAGGCGGGTCGCGGGATGGAGCGCCGGGATCGCGTTGACTGCCCTGGTCGCGGGGGGCGGCTACTGGTTGTATCGCGAGAGCAGCATCGAGAATACGCTGGTGCAGGTGGCAAGGAATTCCGCGCCGGCCTTGCAGACGGGGCCGCCGGCCGCCGCGCCGGCGCTGAACGCGACGTCCGCAGCGGCCTCGGCCGCGGGCACGGCGTCTGTTCCAGCTTCTGTGCCAGCGTCAGTTCCAGCGTCTGCGCCGGCGTCCACAGCGGCTCCGGCCGCTCCGCCTGCCGCAGTGCCGGAACCAGCTGTCGATATCCCAGCCCTTGCGGCGGCGCCGGCGCCAGCCGCACGGAAACTCTCACAACTTCCAGTCAAGCCGGCCAGTATCAGGCCGCACCACCAAGCCTTGGTTCCCCCGGTAGAAGCAGAGACCGCGCACACCGGGGAACTGGCGGACACGCTGAAGCAATGCCGCGCACTCGGCTACCATGCGTCCCAATGCCTGAAGCGCGGCTGTACGATGACCCGGTACGGTTTGGCCTGCAAGGGATAGGCCATGCCCGGCGCTCGATCGGTTGCGCGGACTAAATCTTCCCGATGACCTTGCTGATCTGCGTCAGCTGGCGTTCGTTCCGTTCGCTATACCGGTCAGTCAGATAAGCGCTGCGGCCGCGCAGCAGCAGCGTGAATTTGAACAGTTCTTCCATCACGTCGACCATGCGGTCATAGTAGGCCGACGGCTTCATGCGTCCGTCGTCCTCAAACTCCTGATAGGCCTTCGGCACCGAGGACTGGTTCGGGATGGTGAACATGCGCATCCAGCGGCCCAGCAGGCGCAGGGTGTTCACCACATTGAACGATTGCGATCCGCCGCATACCTGCATCACCGCGAGTGTACGGCCCTGGCTGGGGCGCATCGCACCCTGCTCCAGCGGGATCCAGTCGATCTGGTTCTTCATCACGGCGGTGATGGCGCCGTGCCGCTCCGGACTGCACCAGACCTGGCCTTCGGACCACATCGACAGCGCGCGCAACTCGACGACCTTGGGGTGGGTTTCGGGAACGCTGCCAGCCATCGGCAGCTCCGTGGGGTCGAAGATCTTGACTTCCGCGCCGAAGTGCTCGAGGATGCGCGCCGCCTCGTAGGTGAGGAAGCGGCTGAACGAGCGTTCGCGCAGCGAACCATACAGCAGGAGGATGCGCGGTGGATGCGTCAGCTCGCCCGCTGGTGCGAGCTTGTCCAGCGTTGGCATGTCGAGTTGCGGCGCCTTGATGTTCGGGAGCTCTGACAAACTGTTATCCATTTTCATCATTCCTTGTTAGCCGAGCCGGATGGCCAGGGCTGATAGCGTAATCAGCAGAACCGGCAGGGTGAGCGCAATCCCGACGCGGAAATAATAGCCCCACGATATGTCGATTTTCTTATTGGCGAGCACATGCAGCCATAGCAAGGTGGCCAAGCTGCCGATCGGCGTGATCTTCGGACCGAGGTCGCTGCCGATCACATTGGCAAAGATCATGGCTTCGCGCACTGCGCCTTGAGCGCTGGTCGAGTCGATCGACAGGGCGCCGATCAGGACGGTCGGCATATTGTTCATGATGGAGGAGAGGAATGCAGTGATCAAGCCCGTGCCGATGGCGGCGCCCCACACGCCGTGTTGGGCACACTCGTTCAGCAAGCCGGTCAGGTATCCGGTAAGCCCGGCGTCGCGCAGGCCGAACACCACCAGATACATTCCCAGGGAGAAAACGACGATCTTCCATGGCGCGTTTCTGATCACCTGACGCGTCGAGATGACGTGCCCTCTCGCCGCGACCGCAAACAACAGCGCCGCGCCGGCGGCGGCCACCGCGCTGATCGGAACGCCCAAGCGCTCAAGCCCGAAAAAACCTATCAGCAGCATCCCGAGTACCCACCAGCCCGCAACGAAGGTGGCGCGGTCGCGAATTGCCTCGGCAGGGCGTTTCAGCTGCGCCATGTCATAGTCTTTGGGAATGTCGTTTCGAAAGAAAATCATCAATGCAGCCAGCGTCGCGGCCACCGACACGACATTCACCGGCACCATCACGGCGGCGTAGCGGGCGAAGCCGATCTTGAAATAGTCGGCCGAAACGATATTCACCAGGTTCGACACCACCAGGGGCAGGCTGGCTGTGTCCGCGATGAACCCGGCAGCCATGACGAAGGCCAGCGTCGCTTTCGGGGTGAATCTCAGTGCCACCAGCATGGCAATGACGATCGGCGTCAGGATCAGTGCGGCGCCATCGTTGGCAAACAGCGCCGCCACGGCAGCTCCCAGCAGGACCAATAGCACAAACAGCCTGCGGCCGCTGCCGCGGCCCCAGCGTGCCACGTGCAGCGCCGCCCATTCAAAAAAACCGGCCTTGTCGAGCAAGAGGCTAATAATGATGACGGCAACGAAGCTGCCGGTGGCGTTCCAGACGATATGCCAGACCAGGGGAATGTCGGACAGGTGAATCACGCCTGCAAGCAAGGCGGCGACCGCGCCCAAGGACGCACTCCAGCCGATGCCAAGGCCGCGAGGCTGCCAAATGACGAGCATGAGCGTTGCGAGAAAAATGATGGAAGCGGTAAGCACCGTGAATCCTTATTGTTTTTGCTTATGGCAGCAGGGCGCCGCAGCGGTCCAACTCGCTTTTGAGGCGCGCGCGATCGGCCTTCAGCTCGTCGAGCGGCAGCGCGAGGAAGGCTTCGATCCGGGTACGCAGGATGCGGTAGGCCGTCATGAACGCGGCATCGATTTCTTCGTCGGTACCGGTCGCGTGGGCAGGATCGTCCACGCCCCAATGCGTACGCAGGACGGGGCCGAGGTAAGCCGGGCAAGTCTCGCCGGCGGCGCTCGCGCAGACTGTGACGACGATGTCCGGCGTGGCGGGCAGCTTGTCCCACGACTTGCTGTAAAACCCGTGGGTCGACATGCCCGCGCGCGCCAGCAGGGCCAGCGAGCGCGGATGGACGTAGCCCGCAGGCCGGCTGCCGGCGCTCATTGCCTTCCACCCCGTGGGCGCGAGGTGGTTGAAGGTGGCCTCGCCGAGGATGGAGCGGCAGGAGTTGCCGGTGCAAAGGAATAGGACGTTCATGCAAGTGGGTTCCGGTTGCTTGGATGGGACAGGGCGGGTTTCCCGCTCAGGTCGACGCTGGGTCTTTGGCGCATTCACGCGATAGCAGGGGCGAACATGGATTTCCGCCGCAGCAGTTCTCGGTGAGAAATCCGATCAGCGCATTCATGACGTCGAAATTCGCGGCATAGATCACATAGCGGCCATCCTGGCGCGCACTGACCAGGCCAGCATGGCTGAGCTCCTTGAGATGGAAGGACAGCGACGAGGACGCAATGCCCAAGTGCTCCGCAATTTTGGTGGCCGCCATGCCGGACGGGCCGACGGTGACGAGCAGACGGAAAACGGCGAGCCGCGAATCCTGCGCGAGTGCCGACAGCGCGATCAGGGCGTCCTTGGTGTCCATAATTTGGCTCCGGGTAAGTTGATTCGATAATTCTACAACAGTCGAAATATAAAAGTAAATCTCGTGCGCTGTCCTTGCCGGGCTCCCTGAGTTTGCGTGCTCGAGGATGTGTTATCATTTTTAGCAATCATGAAACTGTCCCGTCCATCGCGCTTCGTCGCCGCGCTCGTTACGCTCCTCAGCTTGCTGTTCACACAGCTGGCCGTGGCGGCGTACGCCTGTCCGGCCGAGAGCAGCGCTCCGATGGCGATGTCGGCCGCTATGGGCAACGGCGACATGGCAGGGTGCCAGGGGATGGACCAGCACGCGCTGTGCGCAGCGCACTGCGATCCGGGTCATCAGTCCCTCGATACGCCGGGCTCGCCCCATGTGCAGCCCTTCGTTCCGGCTGCGCTGGCCGTCGTGCTCGCCGCAGGCGCCACGCAGCAGCCGGCCATCGCGCACCGCGATCCTTACCGCTTGACGCGCACCACCGCGCCGCCGCTCGCCATCCGCAACTGCTGTTTCCGCATCTAACCCGCCAGATCGCTTAGGTCCTCATCGCCGCGCTATTGCGCCCGCGATGTCGTTCACTGCTTTCTGGAGGTATCATGTTTTCCCCATTTTCAGCGCGCACTTCCGGGCGCGCGCGCGTCGCACTCGCGGCCTTGCTGCTGGCCGCTTTTTCTACCGGCGTCCTGGCGTCCGAGGGTTCGCTCACGCTGGCGCAGGCCCAGCGACTTGCCGTCCTGCGCTCGCGCCAATTGGCCGGCATCGATTCGGCCGCCGCCGCCTCGCGCGACATGGCGGTCGCCGCCGGCCAGTTGCCGGACCCGGTCCTCAAGCTTGGCGTCGACAATCTGCCCGTCAGCGGCGGCGACCGGCTTAGTCTCGGCAACGATTTCATGACCATGCGCCGGGTCGGCATCGCGCAGGAATTGACGCGCTCCGACAAACGCCACTGGCGCGCCGAGAGCTACGCGCGCACGGCGGACAAGGCCGCGGCCGAGAAGGCCGTGATCACGGCGGCGATCGAACGCGATACGGCCATCGCCTGGCTGGAGCGCTACTACGGGGAGGAAGCCATCAAGCTGATCGCCGACCAGGCGCTGCAGGCAAGGCAGGCGATCGAAGCGGCCGAAGGCGCATATCGGGGCGGCCGCGGCAGTCAAGCCGACGTGCTGGCAGCGCGCAGTGCGCTGGCCATGATCGGCGACCGCGCCAGCGAAGCCGAACGGCGCGTGCGCAAGGCGAAGACCGCGCTGGCCCGCTGGATTGGCGCTGAGGCCGATCTGCCGCTGGACGGCGCGCCCGACATCGACGCCATCCCGCTCGAACCGGCACGGCTGGAAGCGCAACTGGCGCATCACCCGCAGCTCGCCGTGCTGGGACGCCAGGAAGACATCGCGCAGGCGGAGGCGAAGTTGGCGGAAGCCGGCAGGAGGGCCGACTGGAGCGTCGAGGTCGCGTTCCAGCAGCGTGGTCCCGCGTATTCGAACATGATCTCGGTCGGCGTGTCGGTGCCCTTGCAATGGGACCGAGACAAGCGGCAGGACCGCGAACTGGCCGCCAAACTGGCGCTGGCCGACCAGGCGAAAGCCGAACGCGAAGAAGCGCAGCGCATGCATCTGGCCGAGACGCAGACCATGATCGATGACTGGACCAGCGGCCGCGAACGGATCGCCCGCTACCGGCGCGAGCTGCTGCCCCTGGCCAGCGCCCGTACCCAGGCGGTGCTGTCGGCCTACCGCGGCGGCAAGGCGTCGCTGGCCGACCTGCTGGCTGCACGCAGCAACGAGACCGAGGTCCGCTTGCAGGCCGTGCAGCTGCAAATGGATACCGCACGCGCCTGGGCGCAGCTCAATTTTCTGGTCCCGAACGCGAACAAGGACGTCCAATGAAACAGCAAAACATATTCATCGCCTTGATCGCGGTTGGCGTCCTCGCGGCCGGTGGCGCCGGCGTGTACCGGGCTGGCGAGAACGCGGGAAGGAAGGCAGCCGCGCCGATGACGGCCACGCAGCAAGGCGGCGCCGACCAGAAGCCCTTGTACTGGCACGACCCGATGGTCCCCGGCCAGAGGTTCGACAAACCGGGCAAGTCGCCGTTCATGGATATGCAGCTGGTTCCCGTGTATGGCGGCGCAGGCCGCGATGAGGGCATGGTGACCATCAGCCCGCGCGTGCAGCAGAACCTCGGCATACGCACGGCCGTGGTCACCCAGGGCAGCCTGGCGTCGACGCTGTCGGCGGTGGGCAGCGTGGCGTACAACGAGCGCGACGTGGCGCTGGTGCAGGCGCGCAGCAATGGCATCGTCGAGCGGCTGCATGTGCGCGCGCCGCTCGACATGGTGCATAAGGGCCAGGCGCTGCTCGAGCTGTACGTGCCCGACTGGATCGCCGCACAGGAGGAATACCTGACCGCCCGGCGCCTGCAAGGCGGCGGTATCGACGGCCTCGCGGACGCGGCGCGCCAGCGCATGCGGCTGGCCGGCATGGACGAGCCGCAGATCCGGCTGGTCGAATCGACCGGCAAGGTGCATCCGCGCATGACGATCGCCGCGCCCATCGCCGGCGTGGTGACGGAGCTGGCGGCCCGCGAGGGCATGACGGTCGGCGCCGGCGCGCCGCTGTTCCGGATCAACGGGATCGGCACGGTCTGGGTCAACGCGGAAGTGCCGGAAAATGCCGCCGCCGGCGTGCGTCCGGGTGCCGAAGTCGAAGCGCGCACGCCGGCGCTGCCCGGCACTGTGTTCAAGGGCCGGGTGAGCGCCATCCTGCCGGAGGTGAACGCCGCGACGCGCACGCTCAAGGCGCGTGTCGAGCTGGCGAACCGCGCGGGTCAGCTGGTGCCGGGCATGTTCGCCACGCTCAGCTTTGCGCCGGCGGCGGGACGGACAGCGCTGCTGGTGCCGTCGGAAGCCGTGATCCAGACCGGCACGCGCAGCGTCGTGATGCTGGCCCAGGGCGACGGCAAGTTCGCGCCGGTGAACGTCGAAACCGGAGCGGAAGCCAACGGCCAGACCGAGATCCGCAAGGGACTGGACGCCGGCCAGAAGGTTGTGGTGTCGGGCCAGTTCCTGATCGATTCCGAGGCCAGCCTCAAAGGCACCGCGACCCGCATGGGCGACGCGCCGGCGGGAGCCGCCAAATGATCGCCAGGCTGATACGCTGGTCGATCGCGAACCGCTTCCTGGTGCTGCTGGCGACCGTCATGTTGACCGGCTGGGGCGTCTGGTCGTTGTCGAAGACGCCGCTCGATGCGCTCCCCGACCTGTCGGACGTGCAGGTGATCATCCGCACCAGCTATCCGGGCCAGGCGCCGCAGATCGTCGAGAACCAGGTCACCTATCCATTGACCACGACGATGCTGTCGGTGCCGGGCGCGAAGTCGGTGCGCGGCTACTCGTTCTTTGGCGACTCCTTCGTCTACATCCTGTTCGAGGACGGCACCGACCCGTACTGGGCGCGCTCGCGGGTGCTGGAATACCTGAACCAGGTGCAGGCGCGCCTGCCCAGCCAGGCCAGGACCGCGCTCGGCCCGGATGCGACCGGCGTCGGCTGGATCTACGAGTATGCGCTGGTCGACCGCAGCGGCAAGATGGACCTGTCGCAGTTGCGTGCATTGCAGGATTGGTTCCTCAAGTTCGAACTGAAGGCGGTGCCGAATGTCTCCGAGGTCGCCAGCGTCGGCGGCATGGTGCGCCAGTACCAGGTCGTGCTGGACCCGGACAAGCTGCGCGCCTACGGCATCGCGCACGGCAAGGTGATCGAGGCGATCCGGCGTGCCAACCAGGAGACCGGCGGCGCCGTGATGGAGTTGGGCGAGGCGGAGTACATGGTGCGCGCATCGGGCTATCTGCAGTCGCTCGACGACTTCCGCAAGATACCGTTGACGAGCACCGACGCGGGCGTATCGGTGCGCCTCGGCGACGTCGCGCGCATCCAGCTGGGACCGGAGATGCGGCGCGGGATCGCCGACCTGAATGGCGAGGGCGAGGTGGCCGGCGGCGTGATCGTGATGCGCTCCGGTAAAAACGCGCTGGAGACGATCGCCGCGGTCAAGGCCAAGCTGGAGAAACTCAAGCCCGGCTTGCCGCCCGGCGTGGAGATCGTCCCCGTCTACGACCGCTCGAACCTGATCAAGCGTGCCGTCGCCAACCTCGAACACAAGCTGGTCGAGGAGTTCATCGTCGTCGCGCTGGTCTGCGCGCTCTTCCTGTTCCATATCCGCTCGGCGCTGGTGGCGATCGTGTCGCTGCCGCTCGGGATTCTCGCCGCTTACATCGTGATGCACTACCAGGGCGTGAATGCCAATATCATGTCCTTGGGTGGCATCGCGATCGCCATCGGCGCAATGGTCGACGCAGCGGTGGTGATGATCGAGAACGCGCACAAGCACATCGAGGCGTGGCATCACGCGCATCCGGACCAAGCACTAAGCGGCGACGCGCACTGGCGCGTGATCGGCGACGCCGCGGCCGAGGTGGGGCCGGCGCTGTTCTTTTCGCTGCTGATCATCGTGCTCTCCTTCATTCCCGTGTTCACGCTGGAGGCGCAGGAGGGACGGCTGTTTGCGCCGCTGGCCTTCACCAAAACCTATGCGATGGCCGCCGCGGCCGGCCTGGCGGTGACGCTCATTCCGGTGTTGATGGGCTACCTGATCCGGGGACGCATTCCCGGCGAGCAGGCGAACCCGCTCAACCGCGGCCTGATTGCCTTGTACCGGCCATTGCTGGAGATCGTGCTGCGCCATCCGAAGGCGACGATTGCGGTTGCCGCGCTGGTTGCGGTGGTGACGGTGTGGCCGGCCTCGCGGCTGGGTGGCGAATTCATGCCGCCGCTGGATGAAGGCGACCTGCTGTACATGCCGTCCGCCTTGCCCGGCATCGGCGCCGGCAAAGTCGCCGAGCTGTTGCAGCAAACCGATCGCCTGATCAAGACCGTGCCGGAGGTGCAGAGCGTGTTCGGCAAGGCGGGCCGGGCGGAGTCGGCCACGGATCCGGCGCCGCTGGAGATGTTCGAAACCACGATCCAGTTCAAGCCGCGCGACCAGTGGCGGGCCGGCATGACGAGCGATAAGCTGGTCGAGGAGCTGGACCGCATCGTCCGGGTGCCGGGGCTGTCGAATATCTGGGTGCCGCCGATCCGCAACCGGATCGACATGCTCGCCACCGGGATCAAGAGCCCGGTCGGCGTCAAGGTCGCGGGCGCAAGCTTGCAGGAGATCGACCGGATCACGGGCGAGATCGAGCGGGTGGTCAAGACGGTGCCCGGCGTGTCGTCGGCGCTGGCCGAACGGTTGAACGGCGGCCGCTATGTCGACATCAAGATCGACCGCGACGCGGCGGCGCGCTACGGCATGAACATCGCCGACGTGCAAAGCATCGTCGCCAGCGCAATCGGCGGCGACAACGTCGGCGAAACGGTGGAGGGCCTGCAGCGCTTTCCGATCAACGTGCGCTACCCGCGCGAGTTGCGCGACTCGGTCGAGAAGCTGCGCGCACTGCCGGTGCTGACCGAACGCGGCGCGCAGATCCGCCTCGGCGACATATCCACGATCGGCATCAGCGATGGCCCACCGATGCTCAAGAGCGAAAACGCGCGCTTGTCGGGCTGGGTGTACATCGACATTCGCGGCCGCGATCTCAGCTCCGCGGTGCGCGATATGCAGCAAGCGGTCGCGCAAGGCGTCAAGCTGCCCGCTGCTTACTCGGTGTCGTGGTCGGGGCAGTTCGAGTACCTGGAGCGTGCGACGGCGAAGCTCAAGGTCGTCGTGCCGGCGACCTTGCTGATCATCTTCGTGCTGCTGTATTTGACGTTCAAGCGCTTCGATGAGGCGGCGCTGATCATGGCCACCTTGCCGTTCGCGCTGGCCGGCGGCATCTGGCTGCTGTGGCTCCTGGGGCACAATCTGTCGGTGGCCAGCGGGGTCGGCTTCATCGCGCTGGCGGGGGTGTCGGCGGAGTTCGGGGTGATCATGCTGCTGTACCTGAAGAACGCATGGGAGGCGCGCCTCGCGGCGGGCAAGGGCAGCGATGCCGATCTGCTGGAGGCGATCCGCGAGGGCGCCGTGCTGCGCGTGCGGCCGAAGGCGATGACGGTGGCGGTGATCGTTGCCGGCCTGGTACCGATCATGGTGGGGGCGGGCACCGGGTCCGAGGTCATGCAGCGCATCGCGGCGCCGATGGTGGGTGGGATGATCACCGCGCCGCTGCTGTCGATGTTCGTGGTTCCGGCGGTATACCTGCTGCTGCGCCGCTCGCGGCGAGGTCCAGCGGCCGGCCGCACTACCGGGGAAGCCCCTTAGCCCAAGGCCTTGCTGCCGGCATCGTCGATCGTGCCGGCCGAATCGCGCACGTTCTTTTGCACGGTGACGGCGGCAAACAGGCTCAGCACGAACGACATGGCATAGAAGCCTTTCTCGCTCGGCGCGATGGTCGCGTTCCACAGGCCGACGGCGATCAGCAGCACGGTCAATAGCAGGGACATCCAGCACAGCCCGAAGTAGAGCGCGGTGACGGGCGTGCCCTCGATGCGGTCGCGCACGGATTTTTGCAGCGAGACAGCGGCGAACAGGCCGTACATCAGCAGCGTGAAGTAGTAGCCCTTTTCGTTCAGGGCCATCGTCGCATTCCACAGCCCGATGAGGTACATGAGGATACCGATCAGCAGGGCTGACCAGGATGCGCCGACGAAGGCGCCCGAAGGACTCTTTTGGATCGACATGTGCTTCTCCTTGTTGATGAACGGAAATTTGAGCGTAGCTCGGCCTCCACGAGGCATTCTTAACATTCCACAACAATCGACGCCGTACACAACGCAGCGCTCGCTCTTGGAATTTCTTTAAAGACATATTTCTGGCGGCTTTATATTTACACTGATAGGATTGAGGCGGCGATCGCCCCCGTCGTCCTCGCGAACGCGGGGACCCACACCACGCGGTCTACCGCTTGCTGAAACATTTTTTGTATTGCGTCGATCGAGGCCGAAAGCCTTGACTATCAGGTGTCGCCGGCTTAAACGACACCCCGTTTACACGAAATCCGGTACCGCCGCTACGTGCTGCTCATAGTCGAACCGTCGGATTCCGGCAAAAGCGATTGACAACGGAATTTCGATATGTCGCTGTGGCGGGGGTTTTTCGGGGGTAAACATACGCATTGTCGATTCCTTCGATATACTTACAGTAGTTCCTTCTCCCTCTTGCCCTCGGTATAGTCGTGTTCCACCGCCGATTCCGATGGTAATCTGCGAGCCTGCGTTGCAGTGATGCCGGATCTCTCAATCCGCTTGCTGATGTGTGATCGTCCTCGCGGAAGAGTCTATGCCATCAAACATCAGCGATATCAGCCCCGGAAGTGAATCGCCCCAGGCCATCCGTTTCGCGACGATCGTGTATAGCCGCCTGCTGCTCACAGGTTTTGCGCTGATGCCGGCCTTACTGATTGGCTACCTGTTCTACTTCCAGGACCCCTCACTCAAATTCGAAAGCCATGGTTTTCATGAAATTGCGATCGCGGTAGCGACGCTGGAAGGCGTGTTTGTCACCTACGTGACCTGGCTATGCTACCGCTCGTCCGGCGAAGCGCTGCTGCGCTGGATGTCGCTCAGCTTCCTCGCTTTTGTGCTGATCTATGCGCCGCATGGTGCGTTCACCAGACTCGCAGACCACAATATGTGGCTGTTCCTTCTGTACGGCCCTGCATCGCGACTGGCGATGGCGATCCTGCTGTTTGTCGCACTTCTGTCGTACCACCACCTCGCCGACACGGCGTACCGGCGCACCGCGTCCCGTTCGTGGTTGCCGTGGATAGGGCTGTTCCTGCTGGTCGACTTAACGGTGGCGTTTATCGCGTATTCGCCCATAGCCAGCGCCCCGGCGGTACGGCTGTCGATGGAAGGCGGGGCCTTCGTCTTCTCCGTGTTGAACGTGGCGGTGCTCCTATTGCGCCGCATCCGCTCGCCGTTGATGGTGATTTTCGCAGTCTCGATCACCGTCTTCGCACTGTCGTCGCTGGCGTTCATCCTTGCACGTCCTTGGAACCACATGTGGTGGTTGGCTCATGCGATTTTCGCCGCTGGATTCTTCCTGTTGAGCTACGGCGTGGTGAAGGCATTCCTCACAACCCACTCCTTCTCGACGATCTATAGCCAGGAAGAGCTGATGGTGCGGCTGGCCGAGGCAGTGGCACGGACCCAGCAGGCGCTGGACGAACTTAAGCACTCCAATCTGGCGCTCGAGCGCCTGGCGGCGTCCGACCCGCTGACGGGCGCGGACAATCGTCGGCGCTTCATCGAACAAGTCGAGGTCGAGATTGCGCGATTCCAGCGCAGCGGTGCGCCGTTCTCCGTGGTGGCCCTCGACCTGGACAATTTCAAGGCCATCAATGATCGCTATGGGCACATCGCGGGCGACGACGTCCTGAAGGGGTTTGTGCAGAAATGCCGCGAGGCGATTCGACCGTATGACAGCATCGCTCGCGTGGGTGGAGAGGAGTTTATGGTCTTGCTGCCTCAGACTCAGCTCGACGCCGCACGGGCCGTCGCCGAGCGTCTTCGCATCGCTGTCGCAAATGCCTCCTTTGCGAGCGGCCTGGAGCTGCTCACGGAAGTCACGGTGAGCAGCGGCGTATCGCAATCAGGCCGCGATGGCGACACCATGGACGCGATTCTGCGAGTCGCCGATATCCGCCTGTATCGCGCGAAACACCAAGGGAGAAATTGCGTGATCGCCGCCTAACCGCGCGACGCCATGGACCGCCAACGTAGGTGGCGCGGTCGATTTGGCCATCATCCACGATCAGTCGCAGCCGCTGTGCGGCGCGCAAAAATACCTCGCGCTGCCGCAACATTCAGTCGCAGCACAGTGAAAATGCGTGAGAATTCCGCCGCCCGCTTTTTTGAAACTCACCGTACCGTCGCTCCACAGCAATGTTAAACAATTGGCCACGCGGCGGTCCAAACTGTGACGATCTGTGACTATTCCCTAGGGAAAGTGTTCGGTTGATTGTGAATTTCCACGTAGAAATATTTCTGACAGAGCAGTTTTACACTGGTAGGATCGATGCCAATGTAAATATGCTCTGATGAGATTTTGTGGCCGCGCGGTGCCCAATTCATCAGCCTTGCCATGTCGGAGCGGATGAATTCAGGAGCATGAGTCAGGACATCGATCAAGCGCAATTTTTCTGGGCCTTGCAGGCGCTTTGCCTATTACACCGAAAGTCATTTTCCCTCGAGCTGGCCAAGCAACAGGTACCGGCGCCATTTTCGGTCGAGCGGTTCGCGCAGGCCGCCGGCGCCTTCGGGCTGGATGCCGTAGCCCGAGAGACGAAAGCGGCAGCCTTGCACAAGGAGACCTTTCCGCTGGTCGCCTGGATGCTGGGCGCGGTGCCGGCCCTGGTCCTGCAGGCCACCGAGACACAGGTGCTGGTGCTGGAGGCCGCCGACGCGGCTCCGCAAACCATGTCGCTGGAAGCCTTCGCGCAGCGTTATGCCGGCACGATGTACAGGATCGTGCCGCGTGCCGCCGCCATCGCCGATCCGGACGCGGAGAGCCAAGCGCGCCAGGACCGCAAGTTCGGCTTTGGCTGGTTTGTGCCCGAACTGCTGAAGCACAAACGGCTGTGGCAGGAAATCCTGCTCGCCTCGCTGGTGATCCAGCTGATCGCCTTGGCCACGCCCCTGTTCACTCAAGCCATCATCGACAAGGTGGTGGTGCACCATTCGCAAAGCACGCTACTGGTGCTGGCGATCGGCATGGCGGTGTTCATGCTGTTCTCGGCCGGGCTGTCGTGGCTGCGTCAATATCTCGTACTACACACCGGTAACCGCATCGATGCGGCGCTCGGCGCCTCGGTGTTCGAACGGCTGTTCAAGCTGCCGCCGCTGTACTTCCAACACCGGCCCACCGGCGTCATCGCCGCCCGCCTGCATGGTGTGGAGACGATCCGCGAATTCATTTCGAGCGCGGCCGTCACCTTGATCCTCGACTTCCCCTTCCTGCTGATCTTCGTGGCGATCATGTTCTATTACAGCGTGGCGCTGACCTTGATCGTGCTCGGCGTGCTGTCGGTGATCGTCGCGATGAGCGCGCTGGTAGCGCCGTTGTTCCAGCGTCGCCTGCAAGAGCAATTCATGCTCGGCGCACGCAACCAGGCCTTCCTGACCGAATACATTGGCGGGCTCGAAACGGTCAAGTCGCTGCAGCTGGAGCCACAGCTCAACAGCCGCTACGGCGGCTACCTCGCCAGCTATCTCGACGCCAGCTTCGCGACCAAGCAGCTGGCCAATGGCTATAACACGGTGTCCAACCTGCTCGAACAGCTCATGAGCCTGCTGATCCTGGGCATAGGCGCGTACACGGTCATGCACAGCACCGACTTCACGATCGGCATGCTGGTGGCATTCCAGATGTTCTCGGGCCGCTTGTCGCAGCCGATGCTGCGGCTGGTCGGCTTGTGGCAACAGTTCCAGCAGGCGCGGCTGTCGGTGGCGCGGCTGGGCGACCTGATGAATGCTCCGGTCGAGCCGTATTCGATGACGCCGGCGCGGGAACAGCAACGCGCCGGACGCATTGAGATCGAAGGCATTGCCTTCCGCTACGACCAGCATCTGCCGCTGGTGTATGAAAACCTGTCGCTCAGCGTGCAGCCCGGCCAGACCATCGGAGTGATGGGACCTTCGGGCTGCGGCAAGAGTACGCTGGCCAAGCTGCTGCAAGGGTTTTACCAGCCCAGCGCCGGCCGCATCCTGCTCGACGGCGTCGATATTCGCTACCTGTCGGCCAACGAGCTGCGGCGCCATTTTGGCGTGGTGCCGCAGGAAACCGTGCTGTTCTCGGGCACCATTTATGACAACCTGCACATGGCCAGTCCGGACGCGAGCTTCGAACAGATTACGGCCGCCTGCAAGATGGCCGAGATCCACAGCGTGATCGAGGCGCTGCCGCAGGGCTATCAGACCGAAATCGGCGAGCGTGGCGCGGGTCTGTCGGGTGGTCAGAAGCAGCGTATTGCGATCGCGCGCGCCTTGCTCAAGCGGCCCAGCATCCTGGTGTTCGACGAAGCGACCAGCGCGCTCGATGGCGCCACCGCCGAACAGTTTGCGCAGACCGTCAACGCGCTCAAGGGCAAGGTCACCATGCTGTTCATCACGCACGGCTTGCCCAAGGGCTTGCAGGTCGATGCGGTATTCCGCCTCGGTGCGCAAGGCGCGCAGCGCGTGATGCAGCCGATGCGCCAGGTGCCTGCCGCCGAACACGTCAACCCATGATCACCATGAATCCATCCCACGCAACGCAGGCGCCTGCCGGTCCCGAAAGCGCTCAGATCATTCCCTTGCGGCCGCCGCGCAAGTGGCACGACCCGCTGGGCCTGATCGAATCGCAGGCGCCGAGCGCGGCGGGCCGTATCGTGTTGTGGTCGGTGTCCCTCCTGGTGCTGGTGCTGATCGTGTGGGCGGCCTTCGGCAAGCTCGACATCATCGCCAGCGCGGAAGGCAAGCTGGCGCCGCAGACGCTGCTCAAGATCGTACAGCCGGCCGAGGCCGGGGTCGTGCGGCAATTGCTGGTCGAGGAGGGTGAGAGCGTCAAGGCCGGCCAGGTGCTGGCGCGCCTTGATGCCACACTGGCCAGCGCCGACAAGTCGGGCATCCGCCACGATCTCGCGACCCAGCAGATGCAGGCGCGCCGTGTCGAAGCCGAACTGGGCAGCCGGGCGATGTCGTCGCGCGCCGGCGACAACGCGCAGGTCTATGCCCAGGTGGAGCGGCAGTTCAGCGCGCATCGCAAGGCGTACACCGACAGTCTCGAGCAGGAGAAATCGCTGCTGGTCAAGATCGAG
>Ga0193702_1000161_pt1 | contig 26458 bp, 29 predicted proteins | sample U3a1metaG_FD_143060 | JGI IMG/M metagenome (GOLD analysis project Ga0193702, IMG submission 143060) | Soil microbial communities from a riparian zone of the East river system, Colorado, United States - U3a1 | ecosystem: Environmental > Terrestrial > Soil > Riparian zone | place: USA: East River... | reverse complement strand
AGCCTTGGGCGCTTGTCCATCATCCGCAAGGACGGTACACAAACTGGCTTCCGCCACTACGACGGCGCCGGCTTCGTGGTCGAGACCTCGGACGGCACCGACATGCGCGCCAACCGCTACGACGCCGTCGGTCATTTACTGCGCCAACGCGTCTCTGGCCCGACCAGCCGTAGCGACTACAAGTACGACGTCTACTACACCGACGCGGCCGGCAAGAGCTATTACGACGAGGCCGGCAACCTGGGCAAATACATCATCGTCAAGGGCCGGCGCGCCGACGCCGGCGCGGTGACGCACACCATCAGCTACAACTTCTCGGACCGGCGCGACAGCTACCTCGAAACGAGCAACGAAGCAAGCAGCTCCGGCGTCGCCCCCGCCACCACGACCAAGTCTTACGACGTCAACGGCCACCTCAGTTCGATCGACGTGGGCGGCACCTCGCCGTCCCAGGCGACGCTGCTCAGCGACGCCGCCGGCCACGTGCTCCTCAACACCCAAGGCAACACCATCACCCACGCGCTGGTGGTCAATGGGGAAGTGCTCGGCAGCAGCGACCAGAACAGCGAATCGTTCAGCGCCGGGTTCGAGCCAGTGACCTCGGCCGCCTTGTCGGCGTCGTCGAGCAGCTACATCGCGCGCGCGGGCGACACCCTGCCAAGCATCGCCAAGGCGGTCTGGGGCGACTCCAGCCTGTGGTACCTCATCGCCGACGCCAACGGCATCGGCAGCAGCGCGCCGGCCGAGGGCACGGTGCTGCGCATTCCGCAGCGCGTGAACACGATACACAACGATTACCAGACCTTCAAGCCCTACAACGCCTCCGACATCATCGGCAACACCGACCCGACCCTGCCGGTGCCGGCCTCGAGCGGCGGCGGCTGCGGCGCGCTGGGCTCGCTCGTCATGATCGTCGTGGCTGTGGCTGCGACCATCTACACAGCAGGTGCCGCAGCGGGCTATTTCGCGGCGGCGGGCACGGCGACAGCCGGTGCCTCCACATTTGCCGCGGGCCTGAGCGTGCTGGGTGGCACCTCAAGCTTGACGTTTGGTTCGGCGCTCGCCGCCGGCGCTATCGGCGGCGCAGCAGGCTCGATTGCCAGCCAGGCTGTCGGCATTGCCATCGGTGCTCAAGATAGCTTCAACTGGAAGGGAGTCGCCCTTTCGGCAATTGGCGGAGGCCTCTCTGCAGGTGTGGGACAAGCTTTCAACGGTGCGAACGTCGCGTTTGCGGCACAAGGCGGTGCGGCGCTCAACGGCGCCGGTTGGGAAGCCGTGGCAGGCCGGGCTATACTATCGAACGTGGCAACCCAGGGCGTGGGAATCGCCACTGGCTTGCAGCATAGCTTCGACTGGCGCGGCGTTGCCTCCGCCGGCGCGGGAGCTGCTGTTGGCTCGGCGGTGGGCAAAGCCCTGGAAGGCGGCGATTTGCTGACTCAAGCTTTTGGGGACGGTGCCGCCCGCAACATCGCGGCGGCGTCGATCAGCGGCTTTACGGCAGGGACCACGACCGCCGTCCTGCGCGGCGGCAGGGTCAGCGTGCAGCAGATCGCCACAGATGCATTCGGCAACGCGCTTGGACAGAGCCTAGCAATGTCAATGCAGCCGGGATCGAAAGCGTCGGTCGACGCTTCAGGCGCGAGTGCGGGACCAATGTCGAAGGCACAGGCTGAACGCGCGCAATATGGCGGCATGAGCCAGCATGAGGTACTCCAGGGAGAGAACGACTGGCTTGGCTCTCTCGGGCCTTACACTGGCGAAATGGGCTCACCCAATGGTGATGATTCGGCATTCCGCGCACTGGACGCATCGATAAGGGATTCCGTGATTCCCAAGGTGCCGGTTCCCGAAAACTTGTTGTCGGCCGAGCAAAAGGTAGAGTCGTTGTTTGGTCTTACTCCGCGAAATTGGCCAACGCCGCAGCAACAGCCGGAGTCGGCCTATACGCCGATGCGTTCAGTCCTTGGCGATGCCTACCGCGCTTCCATGCGAGAAGCTTTTGACTCAAATAATTCTTGGGGAACGAGAACGGGATACGGAGCGTCGGCTTTGATCGTGGCGATTCCAGGGTTGTTTAATGATGCAGCACGTGACATATTGAACGCGCCCGGAAATATTTACGGAGGATCAAAACGCATGGCGGCAGGATGGTCAGCCAATGACCCTTATGCTTTTTCCAATGGACTGATGCAAACTAGCCTAGGAATTCTTGGTGCTGCTGGGGCTGGTAGCGTTGTAAAGAATGGGCTGTTGGTAAATCAAGGAATGGGAGCTTTTTCCTCTAGCAAAGCATATGCGCGAACAACATATGAGGCAAGTAACACGTTGACCATTAGAGTTCCCGTTTCCACCATGCTTCCCGATGGTACAATCCTGAACGCTACAGCCACTCCAGCAAGAATTCTGGTGGGAGATCCCAATAACGTAGCGATTATTGGGCGTAGCATGGATGCGGTCAATGGCTATGCAGCAGCATTGCGGGCTCAAGGGATTGATCCTTATTTATTCTCTAGCTCGCTGGACGCGGGAATGACAGTTCCGACTATTGCTAGACAGGAATTTTCTGCACTTTCTCGCGTGTACAACGGCACAATTCCAGATTCCGCTTTGCTAAATACGAAAATGTTTCAAACTAATGAAGCTTGGGCTCAATTACTGAAGAATCAAAATTATACGGTGATTGATTTGGGTAATCCATTCAACAATTCAAAGTCAAGCCTGTTTTTCAATGTCGAGCAAAAGATAATTTTTGGAGAAACGAAATAATGACCTCGCTTTCTTTTGATGCTGAAATTTTTGGCGCAATAATTAGAGATGTTTTCGATTATCTTCCCGACAAGGGATTTCAATTTTCAGCGGTATCGCTGAAGCATACTGATGCGATTGGTGATTATGCTGAAATGCTAGTATCACAGCAACATATCGGAAGAAGTATTCTATTTATGTACATTCCGCCAATAATACATCCAGAGGGAATCTCCGTTTTTCTACAAAATGACTCTGGCGATACGTTTTCTATTGATGATTTTCTAGCATACAAGAAAATTAACTATCAATTAGATAGCTCATTAAGATTGACATCTTACACAGGCTCGACAGAGGATAAATTTAAAGGATTGCTTAGCGCCTCTAGCCAAATTATTCTTCAATATTTAGATGGGTACCTATTTGGCAAGCAGTGGGAACCTATTCCCATCCAATGGGGTGATTTAAAGTAGTCGTTGGAAAATACGAAACGGATTGCCACAGATGCGTTCGGCAATGCAATCGGTAGTAGTCTCGCTGCTAGCATGCAGCCATCGACCACTTACGGCGCAGCTTTTGCTGAGGATAGCGCTGCCCGCAGAGCGATGAGTCCGTTGACCAACGGTGGAGCTGGATTGCCAGGCGAGCCGGACTATTCGGATATGGGCAAACGAAATTCGAACTTGCTGGGTACCCCTGATTATTCATCCGTTGACGAGACGTTTGCGGAAAATCATGCACGGCTTACCGCTGAGAATACCTATATTCCGCAGGTGGTCATTACCGGCGAACGGATGACGCCTGCGCAAAAAGAAGCATCGCTTGCCGAGGAGCGAATGCTCACGCAGTATGGCAGCCGCGCAGCCTGGGAAACCGCACAATTCTTCAAAGGGGCAAAGGATTCGGTTACGTCGATTCCAGGGGCGATTGCGGGGGCCGCCAAGGGCGCGTATGGCCTTGCGACTGGTGATCCTGCCATGTTGATGCGGGCATCACAAGCTTGGAACCGGTTATCGTCTATGACCGTAGGGGGTATGATCGATGCAGCGGGCCGTGGTATTGTTGCCAGTAGTCCCCTTGGTATCGCAACGCCCTTCGCAAGCGGCGACCCCTATTCTGCCGGTGGACGAGCTGGGATGGCTGTTCTTGGTGTGGCGGTTCCGGTGGCGGGACGTTTTGGAATGGATGGGCTGGAGGCCGTAGGTAAGATTGGGGCAAGTAATGTAGCTGGCGATGCGCTTCGCTACGAGAACTATTGGGATAAGTTAGGCGGGACACCTGGATCACTCAATGATAGATCAGCACGTGCTTGGTATTTATCGGAGGCCGCTTATGTCACATTCCCTGATGGATATATCGGGGTGTACTCGTCTAAAGATGGGCCAGTTTTATTCGTAAATAATAAAAAATATTTATTTACTGATCAATCATGGAAAATTTCCGTTCGCGAAGGGTCGGTAAATAATAAAGTTCGCCTTTCTGCTTTAAATCAATCGGACATCGAGTTTGAGTATTCAAAACCAGTTCTTGATGTGTTGGACCCTTGGTCGGAAAAACAGTTTGATGATTTTTATATTTGGTTATCCCAAAAACGAGATAACCGCGAATTTATAGGAATGTGGACCGATAAAAATTAATTTTCCTGAAACCGATTCAACGTCGATTAGATTGCCGTAGATGCGTTTGGCAATGCGCTGGGGTCCTCTCTCGCCTCGACCAGTTGGAATTCGTCGCAACAAGCTGATGAACAATCTCCACGTGACCTGCATATGGGCTGGGACGTAGGGCCGGAGGAGGATGATCCTAGCGCGCATGGACCTAACCCCAACGCGAGCAGCCGGGGCGGTAGTGGATCACAGAATGATCCGAGGGATTACCACAATTGGTCTATTTCCGATGGCGGCGGCAAGTTGGCGCCTAATCCGAATGCGGCTGACTATCCGGCTGATCGCATTTTGGAGGGTACCCAGTACACCAAACAGATGTACATGGGAAAAGATGGCGGTTCTTATCCTGTCATCCAGACTGCTGACGGCAGCGTCTTGGCATATCCGAGCAATTCGGCGCCAACTGACATGCAGACCGTTGTTATCACTGGACAACGCTTCTCGCTTGATCAGCACCTTGATCTTGATGTGGCAGACCAGATCGCGCGCAACAATGCTCAGCTAGATCAGAACTTGCAAGCACTTGCTCAGAATCTGCAAGCGAACCCGGTGGAGTTCCAGATTGCACCTACGCAGACGCAGGCAGCCACACAGAGTTATCTGAATGCCGTCGGTGCTAATCCATACGTCAGCGAAACATTTGGCGTGCAGAGTCTGCCTGGAACCATTGATGGTACAAAAGATCTCGTGACTGGTGCCGTAGCCGCCTATAGCGCTCGCAATCTACGGATCACTTACGTTTCGCCTCAGGCAAACGGAGCTGGGGCTGTGATCACGACAAACCGGAATCCTGCAAATGGGGCACCCCGCGTGACGGTGAATTATGGCGTAACTCAACCCAGTACATTGGCGCGTCTGGGCGTTGCGACGGCTGGTGTTATGAAGAAAGCCCCTGTCTTGTCTTTGGTTGGCACCACACTGGAGTACGGGGCTTATCATTACGCAGGATTGAACAAGAACTCGTATGGTGACAGCAGGTACACCTTCGCCGCTGATGCAACGCTTGACGCCGGCAAGTCAGTTGCTGCCGGCGCGTTTGGAGTCGGCGCTGGTGTACTGTCTTCCGTACTGGTTGGCGCTGCCGGTGGTAGCATTGTTCCGGGCCTTGGCACTGTTGTCGGTGCTGTCGTCGGCCTCGGTGCAGGCACTTGGGCGGCTGCCCAGTTTGAGAACCAGGTCTACACGAGAGCCAACGCTCGCCAGAATTTCTCCGAATATCTCCAAAGGCAATTTAAATGAGTTTTGAAGACGAAAAGTTCTTTGGTAGTTGGGGCGCCATGTTCTTCGCGTTCCTTGTCTTGGTGAATTTTGAACCCGTACCAGATTTCAGATGGATCGAATTTCTATCCGTTGAAACTGCACTTGGTTTGTATGGATTCTTGAGGTTCAGGAAAGAAGGACGACCAAGTCGTGCCTTCTACCTGTGGGGGCTATTGCTTTGGTCGTCGCTTTTCGCCACCTATTCCTCGTTCGCTCTGTTTCTTCTTGGCCGTTCATTCGGAGAGATGTGGTTATGGCTTCTCATCCCAGTTTGGCTGCTACTGTCCTTCCTTTTTGTTCGGACCTCAATGCACTGGAAGGATGGGAGTACGCAATCAAACACTAGAGTGATGTCGTGGGTGATCGCAGTTGGCGTTGGCTTCTCTGGCGCTTTGATGTTCTACATTTCCCAGAAGGTGCTCATGTTCGCAATCACAATGACGCTGGATATCTTGTTGTCATTCGTGATGATTTGTGGCGTTACCTTGTGGCTTCGGCGCCTAATAAAACCGAGTCGCGCAGCAATCTGATCCGCTGATTTGGTACGCTGCAGCGGCCTTGGTATTTCCAAGGTTTCGCGCTTGATCTGATTCAATGCAGGATAGGCTTTCGCCGTTATTTGTAATACAAGGTGTTGGCGCCGACCTGGGTTACTGTTCCAGCGCGTATAGAAATCCCTGTACGAAAGCGACCCGGCGCGCATCGGCCGCCAGATTGCCGTGTTCTGCGGTCCTGGCCAATGCCAGTTCGGGCGTCGCTGCGTCCTCCGGCTGCGCTGCCGCCTCTCCCTTCATGTACGCCAGATCGGCTGCTGACATCAACATTGCTTTCTCCCCTTCATCATCACAAAACCATTGCCGCAGCCGCCTCAAATGGGTTGGCCCGGCAGTCCTAAATCCATGCACCGTTTCATCCACTAAACCATACACGATTGTAAACGCTGCCCACCCAACCAATGGCAGGACAGGATGAGTGAGAAGCGTACGGACGCGGCGAGCCGCGCCCGTATGCCGCGGCCAGGCGTTCGGTGGCTTTGCCCCCATCACGCTTGGCAGCTCTTCCATGAACTCAGGGTGCCGCCCCGAGACTTGGCCGTGTCATTGACCGCCTGCCTGGTGGTGAACAAAACGATTACAAAACGGTGCCAGCCGGTGAACTGCACCTGGGTGACCGCGTGCGCCTTGCGCAGCGCGGCAATGCGCGCGCCCAGTTCAATGAAAAACTCGCGTCGTGACCAAGTCCCCCTTAGAGAAATCGCAAGACGTCTTGGGATCTCAAGAAATACCATCCGGCGCTACCTGCGCTCGGAAACCACAGAGCCGTCCTACGCGGACACGCTCACCCAGCGCAATCGACAAATACACTTTCCAGCCATTGGGGTTGCCAAAAACCGAGCCGGCCAAATCACGCAAGCTGCGGGGCACTTTGAAGGGGCTTCATGAAGACCTAAAGGATTGGGCTTTGTGAGGGGTTTTACGCCGGAATTGCGGCGTTCGCAAGGGCATGGCGGGCCGGTCAAACTGACAGTGTCAACGCAGCAAGCAAACGAACAGTGAACCGCCAATCCCTCTTGATTCTCAGTTCGCGTCAACGGGAAGGCAAGGTACCCAGTGATTTGTCTAAATGTTTAGCTATGTTTTACAATTTCGTACAATTTGTCTTTTTGAAATGCATTTAAGATAATTTGGTGTTAAGATTATTTACAGAAACAATGTATTCTTGAAACATTTGTACATCGCGACGGGGAGTTGTATGGATATCATGGCAATTGCGGCAGAGGGAATGCGGGGCGATCTTGCGCGGCTGGATAGCATCAGCCATAACGTGGCCAACGTGCTTACCCCCGGTTTCAAGCGCCAGATCGCGATGCCCGGCGCGTTCGATGCCCAGGTCGCGGCGGCCGCGACTGGTGCGACCGGCCAGGCGCGCAAGCTCATCGATCCGTCGGCCGGCCCCTTGCGCTACACGGGCGTCCCTACCGACGTGGCGATCGAAGGCGACGGCTTCTTCGAGCTCGCCACCCCCAACGGTCCCGCCTACACGCGTCAGGGCAGCTTCAATCTCGATGCCCAAGGCCGCCTGGTGGGCTCCCAAGGCATGCCGGTGATGGGGGAGGGCGGTGAGATCCGCCTGACCAACGCGCCGTTCACAATCGCCGCCAACGGCGACATCAGTCAGGACGGCCACATTGCCGGCCGCCTCAAGCTGACCAATTTTGACAATGCCGCGGCGATGCTCGCCAGCGGTGCCGGTATGTACTTGCCCGGCGAGGCGCGCGCGAGCCTCGCCGGGCAAGTACATACCGGCCGCTCGGCCGGCGTGCTGCGGGTCGGGTTTGTCGAAGGCTCGAACGTCAGCACGCCGCAGGAAATGGTGCGGCTGACCGAAACCGTGCGCCACTTCGAATCGCTACAAAAACTTGTTCAAGGCTACGACGACAGCCTCGAAAAAACCATACGCAAGCTAGGGGACTTCTAATTCCATGAATGATTCGCTTTACATTGCCGCGACCGGCATGCACATGCAGCAAAAAGGCGTGGATACGATCGCCAACAACCTCGCTAACGTCAACACGCCGGGCTTCAAGCGAGGTCGCGTGACCTTTGAAGACCTGGTCTATCGCGACTTGAGCGGCGCCCCGGCCTCGCTCGACAGCGGTAGCGCGCCGCGCCTGCTGCAAGGCAGCGGCGTCGGCCTGGCGTCGATCTTCAAGTCGTTCGCGGCCGGCGAGTTGCAGAAGACCGATGGCCCGTTGGACCTGGCGATCCAGGGCGACGGCTTCCTCGAGGTCGTCGGCGCCGATGGCGCGCCCGCGTTCACGCGCGGCGGCGGCATGATGGTCGACAAGGATGGCTTCCTGGCGAGCGCCGGCGGCTTGCCGCTTAAGCCTGCCATTCACATCGGCCTGGACGCCAAGCAGATCACGATCAAGCCTGATGGCCACGTGCTTGTGCGCACCACGGACCAGGGCGACGCGCTCGACGTCGGCCGCATCGATCTGGTGCACTTCACCGACAGCAGCGGCCTTGCGGCGCTCGGCGCGAACCTGTACAAGACTTCGGACCGCTCGGGCGACGCCATCGTCGGTCACCCGGGCGAAGACGGCGTGGGCACGCTGGCGCAGGGCTTTGTCGAGGCATCGAACGTGAACCTGGTCGAAGAGATGGTGAATCTGATGGTGGCCCAGCGCGCGTACGAAAGCAGCGTAAAGGTCATCCAGGCATCCGACGAAATGCTCGCGATGAGTAACAACCTCCGAAAATAAGTCAGAGCCATGTTCCCGCGTTTCCTCCTTGCGCTGGCGGCGTCGGCGTTGCTGTGCGGCGCCGCCGCGCCGGCCAGCCACGGCGTTGCCATTGAATTGCTGCCCGAAGTTGTGCTCGACCAGCCGCACATCGCGCTGGCCGACGTCGCCTATGTGCACGCCGAACAGGCCGACAGCGCGGCGCTCGCTCATGTCGACCTCGGCAGCGTGCCGCGCGTCGGCTATGTCGAGCGCTTCGACCGCGCCCAGCTCGAAACGGCAATCCGCCAGCAAACCGGCATGCGCGCGCCGGCGCTGCACTGGAGCGGCGCGGCGGCCGTCGCCGTGCGCACCAAGACCCATCCGATGCTCGCACAGGCCCTCGTTGACGCGGCGCTGGCTGCCGTCAACGCCGAATTCACGCGCCGCCACCTACACGCCGAGGCCAGCGTAACGACGCCGCCGGGCGACATCGAACTGCCCGCCGGCGACTGGCAACTGCGCGCCCGCAGCCTGCACGATACGGCCGTCGGCGCGCGTCTGCCGGTCTGGATCGACGTGCTCGTTGACGGCACACCTTACCGCTCGCTAGTCGTGCCCGTGGCCGTCATTGCGCGCGCCGAGGTCTACGTGGCGCGCCACACGATGGCCAGCGGCATGCGGCCGGTGCCGGCCGATTTCGATCGCGTCGAACAGGACATCGCCGGCACCGCCGTGCCCGTACTCGACGCCGGCGAACTGGCCAATACGCGGCTGCGCCACGCGGTGCCGGCCGGCCAGCGGCTTGAGCGCGCCGCGCTGGTGTCGACCGAGGCCGTGCTGCGCGGCGAGCATGTGCGTCTGACCGTGCAGGCCGGCCCGATCGGCATCGAGACCGACGCCGTGGCGCTGGCCGACGGCATGCGCGGGCAGCAGGTCAGCGTGCGCCCCCTGAACAGCAATGAAACCGTGGTCGGCCGCGTCGTCGCGGCCGGCACCGTCAGTCTCGAATGAGGACCGCACCGATGTTGATCCCCCTGCTGGCAGGCGCACCGCGTGCCGGCGCGCTGGTCCTGGCTTTCGCGCTGGCCCTGTCGACTGCCCACGTCGCTGCGGCCGACAGCCTGTACAAGCCGAACACTTACCAGCCGTTGACCTCGGACCTGCGCGCGCGCAAGGCCGGCGACCTGATCACCGTGCTGGTCTACGAAAACGCCAGCGCCAGCAGCACTGCCGACACCAGCGCCGGCCGCGACGCTAACGTCGGCATACAAGTCCAGGGCACGGGCAAGAGTTTCGGCGCCGGCATCAAGTCGACCAATCAGACCGACGGCCGCGGCCGCACCCAGCGCGAGGGCAAGGTGCTGGCCCAGATCACCGTCACGATCAAGCAGATCACCGACTCGGGCGACTTGATCGTGGCCGGCGAACAACTGCTGGAAATTAACAACGAACGCCAGCAGATTTCCGTCGAGGGCAAGGTGCTGGCCCAGATCACCGTCACGATCAAGCAGATCACCGACTCGGGCGACTTGATCGTGGCCGGCGAACAACTGCTGGAAATTAACAACGAACGCCAGCAGATTTCCGTCGAGGGCCAAGTCCGCCCGCAGGACGTGTCCGACACCAACACGGTGCTATCGACGCGCATCGCCAATGCGCGCATTCGCTATTCGGGGCAGGGCGACCTGTCCGACAAGCAGCGCCCCGCGTGGTGGCAGCGCTTCCTGACCTTGTTCGGTGCATGATGGGGGCGCGCATGTGGTATCCGCTGATGTTCGCGCTCGCGCTCGGCTTTGCGCAGACGGTCCACGCGGCCGCCGCCGACACGTTGCGCATCAAGGACATGGGCAAGATGGCTGGCTGGCGCGACAACGCGCTGACTGGCTACGGCCTCGTTACGGGCCTGGCCAGCACGGGCGACAGCGCGCGCAACAAGGCCACGCGCCAGTCGATCGCCAATATGCTGTCGCGCTTCGACCTGACGGTGGCGGCCGACGACGTGCAAAGCCGTAACGTCGCCGCCGTGATGGTCACGGCCACGCTGTCGCCGTTTGCGCGCGCCGGCGACGCCATCGACGTCACGGTTACCTCGATCGGCGACGCCCGCAGCCTGGTCGGCGGTGCGCTGATGCTTGCGCCGCTCAAGGGCCCGGACGGCAAGATCTACGGCCTCGCGCAGGGGCCCTTGTCGGTCGGCGGCTACAAATACGATATGAACGGTAACGTGATCCAGAAGAACCATCCGACCGTCGCCTCGATCCCTGGCGGCGCCGTCGTCGAGGTCGGCGTCGGCAGCGAGGTGCGCGGCGAGCGCAACACCGTCACCTTCGTGCTCGCCGAACCTGATTACACGACGGCCAGCCGGGTCGCCTTGGGCGGCATGTTGGCCGTGGCCCAGGACGCGGCCGGCATCGAGATCCAGGTACCGGCCGACCGGCGCGGGCGGCTTACCGATTTCCTCACCGAGATCGAAAACGTCCAGGTCGAGCCCGACCGCCGCGCGCGCGTCGTCATCAACGAGCGCACCGGCACTGTGGTGTCGGGCGGCGATGTGCGTATCGCCCGCGTGGTCGTCTCGCAAGGCGACCTGAAGGTGTCGATCGTGACCGACAATAGCGTCTCGCAGCCGGCAGCGGGCGGCTACGGCGGCGCGACCGGGCAGACCCTGCGCGTGTCAAACAGCCGCGTGGCCGTCGACGAGCTGAGCGAGACGGGCTTCGTCGCGTCAGGAACCTCGGTCGCCGACCTTGTGCAATCGCTGGCACGGCTCAAGACGAACACGCGCGACATCATTTCGATCCTGCGTGCCGTGAAGGCGGCGGGCGCCTTGCACGCCGAACTCATCGTGCAATAACGGCGCATAACTTTTTACACCTGATTGGAGCAAGCGACGTGGTCTCACTCATCGACGGCAACACCACAGCATTACTGAGCCTGGCGCTCGACGCCGCCGGCATGCGCCAGCAGGCGATCGCGCAGAACATCGCCAACGTCAACACGCCCGCCTACCAGCGCATGAGCGTGAACTTCGAGGTCCAGCTCGCGGCCGTGCGCGACAGCGCCGGCGCGGCCTTGCCCTCGCTGGCCGATCTGTCGAACTACCGGCCGGCGTTCGCCTATGCCGACAGCGCCGACGACGGCATCGCACTCGACATGGAAGTGGCCGACCTGTCGGAAAACACCTTGCACCAGCACGCATTGCTCAAGGCCTTGACCAAACACCTGGGCATGATCAGCCTGGCCATCAACGAAGGGAAACGCTAATGGACTACAACGCCGCATTCCAGATCAGCGCGACCGGCATGGCCGTCGAAAAGACGCGTCTCGACGTCAGCGCAGCCAACATTGCCAATATGCACAACGCAGCCAGTTCGGCGGCCCAGGTCGCGCGGCCGCTGCGCGTCATTTCGCAGGAGATCGCGCTGACGTTCTCCGAACAGTTCGGCGCGCTCATCGCCTCGGGCGGCGGCACGCGTATCGCCTCGGTCGAGCCGCAGGCCGTGGCGCCGCGCATGGTCTACGAACCGGGTCACCCCTACGCGGACGCCAAGGGCTTCGTCGCCTATCCGGGCACCGACCACATGGGCGAAATGGTCAACCTGAACACCGCGCTGCGCGCCTACGAGGCCAATGTCGTGGCGATGAACGCCGCCAAGACGATGGCCTCACGCGCGCTCGACATCGGGGGCCAGCAATGAGTATCGAATCGATCGCCGCCATCGGCGCCATGGACGAGGCCGCGCTGCTGCCCGCGAGCCAGGCCGCCGCGCCGGCCGCCGGCTTCGGCGACTGGTTCGCGCAAGAGCTCGGCCAGGTCAATACCAGCATCGTCAACGCCGACCACGACATCCGTCTGCTCGCCACCGGCCAGGCCACCAGCCTGCATGAAGTCATGATCCACCTGGAAGAAGCCAAGCTGTCGTTCCAGCTGCTGGCCCAAGTCCGCAACCGCTTGCTGGACGCGTACCAGGAAGTCATGCGGATGCAGGTCTAGGAGCTGATCGGTGAAGTCACTATTATTGCTGTGGGAAGGCCTGGATCGGCGCGCGCGCGTCGGCGCCGCGCTCGGCTGCGTGCTCATCGCTGGCCTGATGGTCGCGCTCGCGGTCTGGGCCTATCGTCCCGATTACCAGGTGCTGTTCGCCGACATGGCGCCGCGCGACGCGGCCGCGATGTCGGCCGAGCTTGATAAAATGAAGACGCCATACCAGCTCGGCGACGACGGCAACACCATCCTCGTGCCGCGCGACCTGGTCTACAAGACGCGCCTTAAACTGATGGGCAAGGACGTGCCGCTGCACGGCGCCGTCGGCTTCGAGGTGTTCAATAACGCCGATTTCGGCATGACCGAGTTCGTCCAGAAGGTCAACTACCTGCGTGCCGTGCAGGGTGAACTGACGCGCACCATCCTGTCGATCGACGATATCCAAGGCGCGCGCGTGCACCTGGCGATTCCCGAGCAGGGCCTGTTCAAGAAGGCGATGACCAAGCCGAAGGCGTCCGTGACGCTGACGATGAAGAACGGGCACGCGCTGGCGCAGGACCAGATCACCGGCATCCAGCGCCTGGTCGCCGCGTCCGTGCCCGACATCGCCAGCGCCGACGTCACCGTGCTCGATCAGCATGGCGTGGCGCTCACGCGCGTGAGCGGCGAGGCGACAGGCGAGGGCGGCGAAACCCAGCTCGACAGCAAACGCAGTAACGAGGACTATCTTCTCAAGAAGGTCATGGTCGTGCTCGACCGCACCTTCGGCAGCGGCGGCGCGATCGCCAGCGTCGACGTGGTACTCAATCTCGACCATGGTAAGGTCACCACCGAGGAAGTGCTCGCGGCCAAGGGCGGCACCGTCGACGGCAGTCCGACCGGCGTCGTGGTGCGAGAGAAGCACTCGCTGCGCGATTCCGACACGGTGGCCGTCGGACCGACCGGCGGCGCCGCGCGGCCGGCCGCGGGCGGCAACAGCACCTCCGAATCGGACTACCAGGTCGGGCGCCGCGTCGAGCAATCGACGGTCATGGGCGGCACCGTACGGCGCATGACCATCGCCGTCGTCGTCAAGCAGAACCTCAGCGACGCCCAGCTCGATAAGGTGCGCGAAGTGGTGGCGCTGGCGGTCGGCTTTAACAGCGCGCGCGGCGACGCCATCGCCGTCAATTCGGTCGACCGGCTCATCAACGGCGCCGACCCGGCGGCCACCAGCGCCCTCGCCGTGCCGGCCGCGCCGCTGTCCGATGCACCCGCCGGCGTGCCCGCCAAAGCCGCTAGGACGCCCGATTCGCAGTCGGCCACGGTGGTTGTCTGGGTGCTCGCAGCGACGCTCGTGGTGGCCGTTCTGGGCGGTCTGAGCCTGCTGTGGCGACGTGGCCGCACGAGCGGGCGCGTGACGCTCGACGACGCCGCGCGCGCACGCATGCTGGCCGATGTACGCCAGTGGATCGACACGCCGGCCGCGGGCGCGACGACGACGATGGCCCGCTCATGAGCGGCCACCGCCACGCCGCGCTGGCGCTGCAGCCCCTGGCCGCGCGCGACCGCCGTCTGATCCTTGGCGAATTGCCGATGCCGGACCAGCGCATCCTGCGGCGCTACCTGGCCGAACTCGACGAACTCGGTTTCGACGGCGGCACGCTGCCGCCTGCAGGCACGGCGCCGCATGCTGACGCCGATGCGGGCGACGCGCACCGGCGCATGTTGCGTTCGGCCGACTCGGCGAGGATGCTGGCCGTGCTGGGCCACGAACCCGCGACCTTGATCGCGCAATTTCTGCAGATCGAAGCGTGGCCGTGGACGGCTGATTTCCTCGACCTGCTGGCCGCGCCGCGCCTTGGTCTGGTGCGCAATGCCTTGCAGCTCGCGCCCACGCGCGCGCCGACGCGCATCGACCATTTGCTCGCTGCCGTGCATACCGCGCTGGCCGCGCAAGGCAGCACGGTCGCAGCGGACGCGTCACTATCGCGACCGGCGTGGTATCAAAAGGCGATTGCATGGGTGCGATAATCCGCGCTGCGCCCGTGTCGGCGGTCGCGCGCACCTTGCGCCGTCTCGACGAGCGGCCCTCCGCGCCGGCGCTGGCCGCCGTTGCAAGTCTGGCCTCCATGACCGCCGCTGCGCACGCACCTGCGCCGCTGCCAGACGAGACTCAGAGCCCGTCCAGCGGCGCCGTCACGCTGAACGCCGAGGCTGAGCAGACCGCGGCAGCTGCGCGTGAAGAAGCCCACGCGGCGGAGCTGGCGCAGCAGCGTCAGGCGGCGCGTGACGAACTCGCGGCGGCGCTGGCCGATGCCGAACGGCGCGGCTTCGCCGTCGGCGAACAGAAGGGCGAGACGGCCGCGCGCGAAGACCTCCAATACCAGGTCGACCGCGTCAAGACGCTAGCCAACCAGCTTGTCCACGCGCGCGCCAAGGTGCTCGAGGACGCCGAAGACGGGATGGTCGAGATCGCGTTTGCGGCCGTCTGCCGCCTGCTCGGTGATGAGGGCAGCACGCGCGAGGCGATGCTGCGCATGGTGCGCCATGCGGCGGCCGGCGTGCGCGAGCGTGAACAGCTGACGATCCGCCTGCATCCGGCCGACGTTCTGCTGCTTGAACTGGGCGCACACGGACCGGAGGCCGAACTGTCGCTGCGCGCCGACGCCGACGTTGCGTTGGGCGGTTGCATCGTCGACAGCAGCAGCGGTGCGCTCGATGCGCGCCTCGAGACCCAGCTCGCGCAGCTAGCCGAAAGCCTGCTGGCGGTGCGCGCTCAGCGCCGCGTCGGCGCGGAGGCAGCGTGATTGACGCCGCCGCCACGCGCGAATACCTCGCCGTCGTGCGCAGCGCCGTGCTCACACGCCGGCGCGGCCGTGTCACGGGTATCGCGGGCCAGAGCATCGAGTCGGCTGGCCCCGATGTCACCATCGGCGAGGTGTGCGAGATCGCGCTCGACGACCGTGCCGTGCTGTTGGCCGAGGCGGTCGGCATGAAACCCGGCAAAGTCGTGCTGATGCCGTACGGCGAACTCAGTGGCATCGCTGCCGGCAGCGCCGTCGTCGCCACCGGCCAGCGCGCCGGCGTCGGCGTCGGCGCCGCGCTGCTCGGCCGCGTTATCGACGCGTTCGGCCAACCGCTCGACGGTGGCGCGCTGCCGCGCACACACGCTTGGCGTTCGCTGACATCGGCGCCAATCAACCCGCTCACGCGCCCGCGTATCACGACCCTGCTCGAAAGCGGCGTGCGCGCGATCGACGCCATGCTGCCACTCGGCCGCGGCCAGCGCATGGGAATCTTCGCCGGTAGCGGCGTCGGCAAGAGTACCTTGCTCGGCATGCTCGCGCGCGACGTCAAGGCAGACATCAACGTGATCGCGCTGATCGGCGAGCGTGGCCGCGAAGTACGCGAGTTTGTCGAAAAGCACCTGGGTGCCGAAGGCCTGCGCCGCAGCGTCGTCGTCGTCGCCACTTCCGACCAGCCGGCGCTAGCGCGCACACGCGCCGCCCACGCGGCCACGGCGATCGCCGAAGCGTTCCGCGACGACGGCAAGCAGGTCCTGCTGATGATGGACTCGATCACCCGCTTCGCCATGGCGCGCCGGGAGATCGGCCTGGCTGCCGGCGAGCCGCCGACCGCGCGCGGCTACACGCCGTCGGTGTTCGCCGACATTCCGGCCCTGTGCGAGCGCTGCGGCACCACCGATTCGGGCGGTTCGATCACGGCCCTGTACACGGTGCTGGTCGAGGGCGACGACTTCAACGAGCCGATCTCCGACATCGTGCGCGCCACGCTCGACGGCCACATCATGCTTTCGCGCGCGCTCGCCCACGAGGCGCATTTCCCCGCCATCGACGTCTTGCAGAGCACCAGCCGGCTCGCGTCCGACCTCGTCGACCGCAGCGACCAGGACCTCATGTCAGCCGCAGTCGAAGTCATGTCGACATACGAGCGCAATCGCCAGATGGTCGACATGGGGGCCTACCGCGCCGGCAGCAATGCCGCCATCGACCGCGCGCTGCAGGTCTATCCGGCCGTGCGCGCGGTGCTACGCCAGTCGGTGCTCGAATCGACCAGCCGCCAAGAAGCGATGGCGCGCCTGCGCAGCGCGCTCGGAGTCCTCGCATGAACAAGGCGCGCTTTCGCTACGCACTCGAACCGATCCTGCTGACGCGCCGGTGGGAACTCGACGCGCTCATGCTCGAACTCGGCGACAGCAACAGCGCGCTCGCGCGCCAGCAGAACGCGCTGGACGAGCTCGACGAGCGGATCGCGATCGCCCAGGCTGACTGGCTGGGCGGGCATGGCGCTGCCGGCGCGCTGACGGTGGAACGGTTTGCGCGCTATTCGCGTTACCTGGACGATCTGGCCAGGCTGCGCGGCGAGGCCCAGGTGCGCGTGGAGACGCTCGCTGCCGAACGCGACGCGCTGGTCGAGCGTGTCGTCGCCGCCAAGCGCGGCGTCGAGGCGGTCGAACAGCACCGCGACGATATGAAGGCGAAGTTTGTACAGATGCGTGCGAGTGGCGACTTCAAGCTCGCCGACGATCAATGGAATACCCTCGTTGCCAGGAGTGTCAGTCATGCCGCTTGAGTTAGACCTTGTCAAACCGTCGGCGCCGGCCGTACCCAGCCGACTAGACCGGCATGCCAGCGATGCGCGCCAAGGCCGCTGGATGATGGAGCTTGAACGGGCCGCGTTCGCCGCGCGCGCCGTCGCCGCGCCCGCGTCCGGTGCGCCGTGGCCCGGTTCGACCGATGAACGCGCGTGGAATACCGACGGCGTCCCAGCGCCTGCGCACGCGCACATGCACGACACCGGCGCCAGCGTCGACGTAGCGCTTGCGCCCGTGCTGCACGATGATGCGCAGCCGGCCGATGACGCTGCGCTGGGCGCCGGCGCGCCGGCGGCGCTGGTCGCGGTAGCCGGCCTGGCGACATACGTGGCGCCAGCGACGGCTGCGCCGCCGCCGGCACCCGCTGCACCGACGCCCGTGGCGTCAGCATCGACCGTCTCTGCCGCGCGCGCTGCATCGGCGTCGCTTGCGGGCGCGTCTACCGACGATGCAACGCCGAGCGCGCTTGGCGGCGTCGCCGTGCAATCGACAATGCCAGTGAAACATGGCGGCACCGATACTGTGGCGGCGAGCGCGAACGGCGCTTCTGGCCGCGGCGCGCCGATGTCGGCGCCCGCCGCAAGCACGGGGCTTGCCGCCGTGTCGGCAATTGCGCTGCCGGTATCCAACACCATCGCGCACGCGTCGTTGGATGTGGCGCCCGTCAATGGGCTGTCAGACAAACAGGGGCCAGCGACGACTGATGTGGCAGGCGCGCCCATGGCCGCTTCCGCCGCGCCTGCGGCCGGCGCTGGCGACGCGTTGGCACCCGCGTCCTTGGCCAGCGGCGCATCGAACGCGCTCGACGTGAACGGCGCCATCACGGCCACATCCGTAACATCGGCATCGACAGCGACTGCGGCAGCGGAGGTCGCCGCCGCGACAGCGACTTCCGCTACCGAGCTGGCAACGGTGGCCGCCGGCACGGCCGCTTCTGGCGCTGCGCTGGGCCCAGCCTTGCAGGCGACGAGTACCGGCGGCGCTGGTGCGCTAACCGTGGTTCCCGGCACCGCGCGGGCAACGATGGCGCGCGTCGCCGCCGGCGACACCGATACCGACGTGGCCGAACCATCCGACGTTCCCGAGTCGGCCGACGCGGCCAGCGCGCACGACGCCGAGCCGTACGCGAAGACCTCGCTCCATGTCGAAGTTAGGGACGACGGCGTGCACGCGTGGCTGCGCGACGCCGAGCTCGCGCCGCAGGCGCTCAAGCGCGTAGCGCAGGCGATGGCCGACGAGCTGGCCACGAACGGCCAGACGCTGGCCGGCCTGACCGTCAACGGCGTGCCTGCCAGCCTGCGCAAGCCCGGTGGGCCGGTCGACATCGACGACATGGTCCGCTCCGCCGCGGCGGCGCGCGACACCGACGCCGATCGCGCCGGCGACGCCCGCCATCCCCTCACGCCCACCCGAAAAGGAAATGCCCAACCATGACCATCAGCGCCGCCTCGGCCGCCGGTACCGGCACCGCCGCCCAATCGAGCAACATCGGCATCCAGGATTTTCTGAAGATCCTCACGACCCAGTTGAACAACCAGGATCCGCTCAAGCCGGTTGACAACCAGGAGTTCGTCGCCCAGATCGCCCAGTTCGCCACGCTCGAACAGAGCCGCGAGCTCAACGTCAAGATCGACCAGCTGTTGTCGGTGCAATCGTCGACCCAGTCAATCGGCCTGCTCGGAAAAACGGTCGACTACAACGATAACGGCTCGCTCGTCACGGGCACGGTCACTGCCTTGTCGCTGGCGTCGGGCCAGGCCCTATTCACCATCACCACCAGTACCGGCCAGTTCCAGTCGGATGTCAACCTGTCCCAAGTCATCAATATTCGCTAAGGAAAACTGCAATGTTCGATACAATTTTCATCGGTACCTCGGGTCTGCTGACCCATGCCAAAGGCTTGCGCGTCGTCGGCAATAATCTGGCCAACGTCAACACGCCGGGCTTCAAGAGCTCCCAGCTGCAGTTCGCCGATCTGGTTGACCAAGGCGGCGGCAGTCACGGCGACAGCACGGGCACGGGTGGCGGCCTGGCCTCGCTTGGCTCTCAGGTGAGCTTCCAGGCAGGCCTGGACCAAACCACAGGCGACCCCCTGAACCTCGACATCAACGGCAACGGCTTCTTCACCGTCAAGCGCGACGACCAGATCCTCTACACGCGTGCGGGCGACTTCAGCTTCAACAGCAAGGGCATCCTCGTCAACACCAGCGGCGATCATGTGCAGGCCCTCGACGGCGGCGGCCGCCTCGTCGACGTCACCATCGACAACCTCGCGCGCAGCCTGCCGAAGGCCACCTCGACGGTGCAGTTCGCCGGCAACCTGACATCGACGGTGGCTTCGCCGCCCGTCAACGCGACGGTCAGCGCCATCAGCGTGCTTGACACGGGAGGCACCGACCATCCGATCAATCTGTCGTTCAAGGACAACGGCGGCGGCGACTACACCGTCACCGTCACCGATGCGGCGGGCGCAACCGTGACTACCGGCGACCTGAAATTCTCCGGCGGGTTTCCGGTCGTCGGCTCGAGCATTATCTCGTTCGCGTATGCGCCTGCGGGCCTCACGTCATTCACCGTCCAGCTCGATTTCTCGCAGAATGTGACCCAGTTGACCGGCAACTCGACGCTGGGAGTGTCGTCGCAGAATGGCTTCGTGGCCGGCGTCAAGACCGACCAGACCATCGACACCCAGGGTAATGTGATCCTGCATTACTCGAACGGCCAGACGGCCAAGGGCCCACGCTTGGCGATGGCCAACTTCAAGAGCGACGCCGACCTCGAACAGGCGGCCGGCAGCACGTTCATGAAGGCGGCGATCGGCCAGGTCCAGTACGGCTATGCCCAGGACGATTCGTTCGGCACCCTCGTGGCGGGCCACCTCGAGGGCTCGAACGTCGACCTGGCCAATGAGTTCGGCAATCTGATCCTGATGCAGCGCGGCTACCAGGCCTCGTCGCACGTGATCAGCACGGCCAACGACATGATCCAGGAACTGTTCGACATGAAGGGCAATCGCTGATGGCGGTGCGGCCGTTCACGCTGCTCGCCGGATCGGCTGTCGCCGGTGTCCGGCAGCTCGTTTCCGACGCGGCGGGCCTGTGGGCTGACGGCTGGGGCTTGGCGCGCACCCAGCTCGCCGTCGACGCCCTGCGCGCCGCCGACGCGGGTGCGGCGCCGGCGGGCGGGATCGGCTGGCGACACCACGTGGGCGAGGACGGACGCGCGTTATGGCTGAACTGGCCGGCGGACCTGGGTGCCGAGATGCAGCGCGCCCTGTTCGCACCGGATGGCGCCTATGCGCCGCCGGCGGCGCAGCCCCCGCAGTTGGCGCCGCAACTGGCCGCCGATGCAGGCGACGCCTTGCGCGTGGCGCTGCTAGTCGCCATGGCGGGCGGCACGGCGTGGCCGCAGGCCGATGACACGCCGCCGCCGCCGGTCTGCTATGCGCGCGGCAGCGGCGCCGTGCTGGTGTCGCTCGCCAGCGGCAAGCTGCGCGTGCGCTGCCTGCTCAACGAGGCTGCCATCCAGGCGATCATGCGTCGCTTGGGGCCGCAGCCGTCCGCGCTGGCCAAGCTGCCGGCATTGCATCTGCACCGCGTGCTGGCGGCAACGCCGGTGACGCTGACGGTGCAGGTCTGCGCCATGGACCTGCCGCTGGGCAGCCTGCTGAGCGCGGGCGCCGGCGACGTGATCCGTCTCGACGCGTCTGCCGATGCCGCCATCTCCGTTACCACGGGGGCCGGGGCCGTGCTTTTTTCCGCCTATCTGGGCCAATCGGAGGGCAGCGTCGCAATCGAAGCGGCGCGCCGTCCCTGAGCATTTGTTTGGAGTACCACATGAGTCTTTCCCCTTCCACTGCGCCGGCCCATGAAGCCCAACTGGTGGCACTGCCTGAGCTGGCCAGCACCGGCGCCGACGGCGCGGCGCTGTTCGGCGCCAGCACCAAGCTGCTCGACAGCATCAACGTGCGCCTGTCGGTCGTTGTCGGCCACGCCAGCATCACGCTCGGTGAGCTGATGGCGCTCAAGGAGTCGGCGCTGCTGAAGGTCGACCGCCCGGTGGACTTCCCTGTCGACGTGCTGGTCAACGGCAATGTCGTCGCGCGCGGCCAGCTCGTCGTCGTCGACGACAACTTCGGCGTGCGCGTGACCGAAGTGGCGGCCGCGGCGACGCCATGAGCGACGCACTTAGCAGCGCCGCACCGGCCAGTGCGGGCGCGGCGGTGGCCAGCGTGCAGGCGGCGCCGGCGATTCCATTCAAGCGCGACGCGGCCGGTGCCGCCGGTGCGCTTGGTGGCGGCGCGCTTGGTGTGCTGATACTCTCGCTTGTCGCGATTGTGGTGGTGCTGGTGGTGCGCAAGCGCCTGCGCTTGGGCGGCCCGGTCGACGCCGGCGCCGGCCTGCTGCGCGTGCTTGAAACCCGCCGCCTCGGGCCGCGTGCGCTGCTGTCGGTCGTCGAATTCGACGGCGCGCGCTATCTGATCGCCCAGAGCGAGCAGGGAGTTCAATGCCTGGCCCAGCACGCGACTAAGGAGGCGCCATGACGCTGCGGCGACCCTGGGCCTGGCTGGTGGGTGCGGCGCTGCTCGCGGGCGCCGTGGCGGCCATGGGGACGGCGGCGGCGGGCGAGCCCGTGGTGGCGCTGTCCGGGCTGCAGGTGAACCTCGGCGCGGCCGGCGGCAGGGGCCCCGAACTGTCGTCGGCGCTGAAGATCCTGCTGGGCCTGACCGTGCTGAGCTTGGCGCCGGCGATCCTCATGTCGATGACCTCGTTCGTGCGCATCGTCATCGTGCTGTCGATGCTGCGTCACGCGCTGGGCATGCAGGAGACGCCGCCGAACACGGTCGTCGTCAGCCTGGCGCTGTTCCTGACTTTCTTCACGATGGCGCCGACGCTCGAACAGATCAACACCGACGCGCTGCAGCCGTTCGCGGCCGGCCGCCTGAGCGCCGAGCGCGCCTTGCCGCACGCCGTCGCGCCACTGCGCGCCTTCATGGTGCGCCAGACGCGCGAACCGGATTTAGCGCTGATGGTCGAACTGGCCAAGGCCGAGCAGCCCGCGACGATGGACGACATCAGCATGGTCCAGCTGATCCCTGCGTTCATGCTGTCGGAGCTGCGCACAGCATTCCAGATCGGCTTCGTGATCTTCCTGCCGTTTCTGCTGGTCGACCTGATCGTCTCGAGCGCGTTGATGTCACTCGGCATGATGATGGTGCCGCCGGCCTCGATCGCGCTGCCCTTGAAGATCCTGATGTTCGTGCTCATCGATGGCTGGAACCTGGTCGTGCGGGCTCTGCTGGGCACGTTCAACTAGTTGCGCGTGCCGATGGAAGCCCAGCCGATCATGCAGGCGAGCCCGCCACGCCGCCAGGAACGCGATGCCGTCGACGCATTGTGGACCTGCTTCGTCGCCAGCCGCGACGCGGCTGCGCGCGAGCAGCTGGTGGCTACCTATCTCGAGTTCGCGCGCATCCTGGCGGCTAAGATGTATCGCGGGCGCACCTACACGGAGATGGAATTCGGCGACTATCTGCAGTACGCGCGCATCGGCCTGGTCGAGGCGATCGACCGCTTCGAGCCCGAACGAGGCTTCAAGTTCGAGACCTTCGCGGCCAGCCGCATCAACGGCGCGATGCTCAACGGAATCGCGACTTCGAGCGAGATCCAGCAGCAGATCGCCGCGCGCCGCCGCACGCTCACGCAGCGCCTCGGCACGCTGCAGGAGGGCGCCGAGACGCCGGTCGGTGCCGATGCCGTGTTCGCGCGGCTGGCAGAACTGGCGCTCGATCTGGCGGTCGGCTTCGCGCTCGAAGATTCGGGCATGGATGCGAGCGGCGCCTATCCGGACAACAGCTATCATGGCGTGGAGATGAAGCAGCTGCGTGCGCGCGTGCACGGCGCGTTGGCGGCTTTGCCCGAACGCCAGCGTATGCTGCTGCACGGCCACTACCTGCAGCAGCAATCGTTCGCCGACCTGGCCGACGGCATGGGCCTGACACGCGGGCGCGTGGCCCAGTTGCACAAGGAGGCGCTGGGCAATTTGCGCGCGCGCCTGCAAGACTTGCAAGACGTCGACCTACGCTGTTAGTCTAACGAACACCGACGACCGAACCGACCCCTTTGACTGAGGAATACCCTGACCATGAGCGCCACGACACTGTCCCTGCTGGACCAAACCGAATTGCTGCAACTGGCAACGGGCGCGAGCGCCGGCGGCGATAGCGGCGCCGCGATCGGCTATCTGAAAGAGGCCGTCTCGCGCCCCGACGCGATCGGTGCGGCCCACTACCTGCTGGGCGCCGAATACGCCCAGATCGGCCTCTACGAGCGCGCCAGCGGCGCGATGGAGGCCGCCATCGCGCTCGACCCGGCGCTGTCGGTCGCGCGCCTGCAACTGGGCTTGCTGTGGCTGTCCGGCGGCGCCCCCGACAAGGCCGACCTCGCGCTCGCGCCGCTTGACGACCTGTCGGTCGACGATCCGATGCGCCTGTTCGGCCGCGGCCTGCGTCATCTGATCAAGGATGAATTCGACGACGCCACGGCCTGCCTGCAAGCGGGCATCGCGGCCAACACCGCCAACGCGCCGCTGAACGGCGACATGCAGCGTATCGTCGAGCAGATCGCGCGCGTACGGGCCGGCGGCGCGCTGCCCGACGCGGCGCCGCCGGTGGCTGCGGAGGCCCACCAGATGTTGTTGTCGGCCTACACCAGCAACACCGACAGCTGAGCGGACGCGCGCGATGAATGCGATCACCAGCGTGAGCCAATTGGTCGGCGTGATCCGTTCACGCCTGGCCGAGCGCTTGTCGCCGGCGCCGGGCAAGCCGCGTGCCGCGCCGCGGCCGGCAGCGGCGCGCTACGCCGAGCAGCGCCTGGCCGGGCTGATCGAGTCGCGCATCAGGGCGATCGGGCGCGACGACCCCCAGCGTGGCCGCAAGGCCTTTCGCGTGTTCCTCGAGGCGGTGCTGCTGTCGCAGCTGGGTGAGCAGCTGGTCAACGATCCGCGCTTCTTCCAGATGGTCGACGACGTTCAGGCTGCGCTCGAGGCCGATCCGTCGACCCAGGCGCTGGTGGCTGGCGCGATCGAGCATTTATTGTCGCAACACGATTGAGACGTGGATTTTTCCACGCCGTTTTTTCCTATTTTTTCTTGGACATCCTATGCAGGCACATTCCACGCAAGCGGGCGCAAGCGAGCAACTGAGCCGGATCGAAGCCTATCTGGCGGTCGACCCGGACAACACCGATCTGCTGGCCCAGGCGATCGACCTGGGCCTGGCGAGCGGTGAGCTCGCGCGCGCCCAGGGCCACGCGGCGGCGGCGCTGGCTCGCTATCCCGACGATATATTCTTCCAGTACCGCCACGGCCACGTACTCAGCGCGCAGCAGCAGTGGGCGGCGGCGGCGGCCGTGTTTGCGGCGCTGCTGCTGCGCAACGCCGACGTCAACATCGCCGCCAGCTTGGCCACCTGCCAGGCCTGGCTAGGCCAGTATCAGGCGATCGTCGACACGCTGACGCCGTACCGCGACGCGCCCGAACTGCCGGCCGCCGCCGCGACGGCGCTGCTGCGCGCGCTGCACCATTTGGGCCGGATCGACGAGGCGAGCGCGTTGGTCGACGCCGAAGTGGCGCGCTTGGCCGGGGACGCCCACTTCCTGGGCGCGGCCAGCTTGCTGCGGCTCGACCAGGACCGTAGCGCCGACGCCGCCGCGTTCAGCGAGGCTGCGCTGGCGCTGGGTGCGCGCTCGACCGAGGCGCTGGTCGTCAGCGCCACGCTGGCCCTGTTCGACAGCGACACCAGCATCGCCGTCGCGCGCTTCAACCAGGTGCTCAGTGCCAATCCGAACGAGGGCCGTAGTTGGTCAGGCCTGGGCATGGCCAGCCTGCTCAAGCGCGACCTTGGCGCCGCCGCCGAACAGCTCGAACAGGCCGTGCGCCTGATGCCCACGCACATCGGCAGTTGGCACACGCTGGGCTGGTGCCGCATCTTCGGCGGCGAGCTCGACAAGGCGCGCGCAGCGTTCGCGCAGGCGCTCGCACTCGACCGCAACTTTGGCGAAACGCATGGCGGCCTGGCCGTCGTCGCGGCGCTGGTCGGCGACCGGCCGACGGCCGAGGCGGCGATCGGGCGCGCGCTCGGCCTCGATCCACAGAGCCTGTCGGCGCGCTATGCCGAGATGGTGCTGGCGGGCCAGACTGCCGATCCCGAGCGCTTCCGGGCCATCGCCGCGCGCGTGATGGCGCGCCGCACGATGAGTTCGGGCGAGACGCTAGCGCAGGCGGTCGGTCGACATGCGCCGCGCTGAGCGTGCCTGCGCGCGCGGCGCAGGCACGCGCGCAGGCAGGGCTGCGGGTGGGGGCGCACATGCGCGCTGACCTCGCGCTGCAGCTGCTGGCCGACCTGCTGTGGAACGCCTTGCTGATCTCTGCCCCGCTGATGGCCGTGACGCTGCTCGTGGGTTTGCTCATGAGCGTGGTCCAGGTTGTCACGCAGATCCAGGAGAGCGCGCTGACCTTTGTGCCGAAGGTCGTCGCGGCCGTCGTCGTGCTCGTCGTCTGCGGGCCGTGGATGCTCAAGCGCCTGGTCGCGTTCTCGATCAACCTGATCGCCAGCATCCCCAGTTATGTCTGAGGGTGCATGGTAGTCGATCTCGATCCGGCCTGGCTGCTGTCGATCTTCCTCGTGTCGCTGCGCGTGGGCGTGCTCCTGATGCTCTCGCCCGTGTTCACCGGCCTGACAGGCCTGGTGACGGTGCGCGTGCTGCTGACGCTGGCGTTGAGTGCCGTGCTCGTCGTCGGCCTCGAGGCGCGCCCAGCGCCAGTAGCGCTCGCGCTCGGGCCCGTGGTGCTGGCGGCGCTGGCTGAGCTGGTGGTTGGCGCCACGCTCGCATTTGGTGTGATGGCCGCGTTCGGCGCATTCGCCGTGGCCGGCAAGATCATCGACGTCCAGAGCGGGTTCGGCATCGGAAACGTCT
>Ga0193702_1000160_pt1 | contig 26487 bp, 24 predicted proteins | sample U3a1metaG_FD_143060 | JGI IMG/M metagenome (GOLD analysis project Ga0193702, IMG submission 143060) | Soil microbial communities from a riparian zone of the East river system, Colorado, United States - U3a1 | ecosystem: Environmental > Terrestrial > Soil > Riparian zone | place: USA: East River... | reverse complement strand
CCCGTCATTCCCGCGCAGGCGGGAATCCATGCTGAAGCTGCTTTCACGCGACGCCTGCACGCTATGGGTTCCCGCCTTCGCGGGAACGACGGGGTGACTACTGCGCCAGCAGCTCGATCTGCCGGCGTCATTCCCGCGCAGGCGGGAATCCATGCTGAAGCTGCTTTCACGCGACGCCTGCACGCTATGGGGGAACGCATGCGGGGCATGGGTTCCCGCCAAGGGGGGCGCCGAGCCCGGGAACGACGTAGTGACTACTGCGCCAGCAGCTCGATCTGCTGGTGAAGCCGGATGTCGTCCGAGGCACTGCCGAGCATCAGTTCGAAGCGGCCTGGTTCGGCCACCCATTGCAGGTGGCGGTTGAAGAACGACAGCATGTTCTTGTCGATCGTGAACGCGACGGTCTTGCGCTCGCCCGGCTCCAGCCGAATCTTCTGGAAGCCCTTCAGCTCCTTCAACGGCCGCGCCACCGAGGCCACCAGGTCGCGCAGGTACAGCTGCACCACCTCCTCGCCCGCCACCTTGCCGGTGTTGGCCAGCACCATCGACAGCGTCAGCGTCTCCGACGGCCGCATCGATGCCTTGCTCAGCTTGAGGTCGGAGTACGCAAAGTCGGTGTAACTGAGCCCGTAGCCGAAGGCATAACGCGGCGTGTTGGGCGAATCTATATACGCCGATTTGTAGACGATCTTGGTCTCGTCGACCACCGGCCGCCCGGTCTGGTACTGGCGGTACGTCAGCGGAATCTGGCCTACGCTGCGCGGCAAGGTCACCGGCAGTTTGCCGGACGGGTTGGCGTCGCCGAACAGCACATTCGCGATCGCGTTGCCGCCCTCGGCGCCGGGCAGCCAAGCGTAGACGATGGCGTCGGCCTGCTCGGCCACGCTGTCGAACACCAGCGGCCGCCCCGCGAACAGCAGCACCACGATCGGCTTGCCGGTCGCCTTCAAGGCCTCGAACAACTTGAGCTGCGGGCCGGGAATGCCGATGTCGCTGCGCGACTTGGCCTCGCCGCTCATGTCCCAGGTTTCGCCGATCGCCAGCACCACCACCTCGGCCTGGCGCGCGGCGTCGAGCGCGGCGGCAAAGCCGGCGGTCGAGTCGCCATGGGCGTCGCTGCCCTGCGCGTACAGCACGCGCGCGGCCGGCGCCAGCTTGCGCTTGATGCCGTCGAGGACAGTCACCACCCGCGCCGGATCCGACTTGACGATCCAGCCGCCCTCCATGTCGCGCCTGGAATCGGCCAGCGGACCGATCACGGCGATCGATGCCACCTCTTTCGTCAGCGGCAGCACGTGCCGCTGGTTCTTGAGCAGCACCAGCGACTTTTGCGCGATATCGCGCGCGACCAGCGCATTCTGCGGATCGCTGAGCACCGCCTGCTCGCGCTGCGGGTCCGAGAAGCGGTAGGGATCGTCGAACAGGCCCAGCTCGAATTTCTTGCGCAGGATGCGGCGCACCGCATCGTCCACTTGCGCCACCGGCACGCGCTTGGCGCGCACCAGCTCGGCCAGGTGGGCGATGTAGGCCTGGCTTTCCATGTCCATGTCGCTGCCGGCCGCAATCGCCTTCTGCGCCGCGTCGGCGGCGTCGGCCGCATAGCCGTGCGAGACCATCTCGCGCACCGACCCCCAGTCGCTGACCACGAAGCCCTTGAAATTCCAACGGCCCTTGAGGATGTCGCGCTGCAGGAAGGCATTGCCGGTGGCCGGCACCCCGTTCAGCGTGTTGAAGGAATTCATGAAGGTGGCGGCGCCCGCATCGAGCGCGGCCTTGAACGGCGGCAGGTAGACTTCGAACAGCTGCTGCTCGCTCATGTCGACCGCGTTGTAGTCGCGCCCGGCCTCGGCCGCACCATAGGCCGCGAAGTGCTTGGCGGTGGCCATCACGGCGTCGGTGGCGCCCAGTTTCTCGCCCTGGAAGCCGCGCACGCGGGCCGCGGCGATGCGCGCGCCGAGGTAGGTGTCTTCGCCGGCGCCTTCCATCACGCGGCCCCAGCGCGGATCGCGGCTGATGTCGACCATCGGTGCGAAGGTCCAGTGGATGCCGGAGGCGGCGGCCTCGCGCGCGGCCACGTGCGAGGCCTGTTCGATCGCCTTCATGTCCCACGACGCGGCTTCGCCGAGCGGCACCGGGAACACGGTCTGGTAGCCGTGGATCACGTCGAGGCTGAACAACAGCGGAATGCCGAGCCGCGACTTGAGCGCCTCGGCCTGGACCTCGCGCGTCTCCTTCACGCCTTTCACGTTGAGCATGCTGCCGACCCGGCCCGAGCGGATGTCCTCCAGCGTCGAGCGGTTCTTGTCGCTGGCCGGGCCGGTCAGCTCGCGGCCCGACAGCTGGTTGAGCTGGCCGACCTTCTCGTCGAGCGTCATGCGTTTCAGCAGCGCGTCCACGCGCCGGTCGATGGCGTCGGCCTGCGCGGCCGACCACCACATCAAGCCGGCGGCGAGCGCGGCGGCGCAACGTGTTGCGTGCATCATTGTTTGGTCCCGTATTGCTGTTGCATCTGGTCGTAGAACGTCTTCAAGGTGGTGAAGGCCTTTTTCTTTTGGCCGGTGTCCGAGATCAGGCCCTTGCGGTTCCAGAAATCCTGGAAGCCGGGATGCAGCCGGCGCGGCGAGCGGAAGTCGGCCAGGATCCACGGCGTCATGCCGCGCAGGCCCGGGATCGCGGTCAGCAGCGGGAACTGGTTCCGGTACAGCAGATCCTGGTATTCCTCGCTCCAGCGCGTGTCGGCGTCGGCATGGTAGCCGCCCAGCGCGTCGGCGCCGAACTCGGTGATCACCACCGGCTTGTTGCCGCGGATGTTGAAGCGGATGCCGACCATCTCGCGCACATTGCTCCAGTACCAGCCCGCGTATTCGTTGAAGCTGATCAGGTCGAGCTGGTCGCCGAGCGGATCTTCGATCGTTACCTCGTTGCCCTTGCGGTGCACCTCGAGCGCGGCGGCCACCAGCCGGGTGTCGTCGAGCCCGCGCGCGAGCGTGGCCAGCTTGCCCATGAACAGGTTGCGCGGCGCGCTGACCGGTGTCTCGTTGCCGATCGACCAGACGATCACGCTGGCGCGGTTCTTGTCGCGCACGATCAGGTCGCTGAGCTGCTGCCGGGCGTTGTCGTAAGTGGACGGCACGGTCCACGAGATGGTCCAGTAGACCGGCACCTCGGCCCACACCAGCAGGCCCATTTCGTCGGCCAGCCGCACCATCGCCTCACTGTGCGGGTAGTGGGCGAGGCGTACGTAATTCGCGTTCAGCTCCTTGGCCCACTGCAGCATCATGCGCATGTCGCCGGGGCCGCGCAGGCGGCCGGGGATCAGCGGGTTCTCGTCATGCAGCGCAATCCCGCGCAGGAAGATCGATTTGCCGTTCAGCAGGATGTCCTGGCCGCGCGTTTCGATCGTGCGAAAGCCGATGCGGTCCTCGACCTTGTCGGTAGCCGATACCAGCTCCACCGCATACAGCGTGGGCTGCTCGGGCGTCCAGTAGCGCAGGCCCGCGACCGGGATGCTGACCGCGGCGCGGCCGTTGGCGTCGGCCTGCACGGTCTGCGTGATGCCGGCTTCGGGAATCCGGATCGTCACCGCCTGCGCGCGTTGCGGGCCGGCCAACTGGACGTAGCCTTCGATACGCTTGAGGTTGCCCTTGGCCAGCTGGATCTTGTAGTCGGCGATATGGGTGGCGGGCACTTCGGCCAGCAGCACGTCGCGCGTGATGCCGCCGTAGTTCCACCAGTCGGTGTTCAGGGTCGGAATTTCATCTTGCTGGCGCACGTTGCTGGCCTTGACCACCAGCGTGTTGGCGCCCTTTTGCAAGGCCTGCGTGACGTCGAACTGGAAGGGCGTGAAGCCGCCCTTGTGCATGCCCAGCTTCTTGCCGTTCAGGTAGACGTGGGCCTCGTAATTGACCGCGCCGAAATACAGGAAATAGGATTTGCCGGCTTGCGGCGCGGCCGTGAACTGGCGCCGCAGCCAGACCGTGCCTTCGTACAGCTGCAGCTTCTCGGCCTGGGAATTCCAGTCGCCGGGGATGCGCAAGGTGGGGGATGCATCGAAATCGTACTCGACCGATTCGCCCTTGTCCCTGGGCTTGCGGTCGTCGTAGAAGCCGCCCTTGCCGCTGGGGGAAGCGTCGAACGGCTGGTGGCGGTAGTCGTAGTAGCCGGCCTCGTAAGGGTCGACGATGTAATTCCAGCGGCCGTCGAGGTTTTGGTGGGCGCGCGCTGCGATGTTTTGCAGCGCGGCCGAACCTTCGGCTTGGGCCTGGCCCGCAGTGGCGCAGGCCAGGCCGAGTACGGCATGCGCAATCCAGTGAATCCAATGTCGCATGCCGGTCCTTCCGGTTTAGAACTTCACATCGAGCTTCACGCTGAAGTAGCGGAAGATGTCGCGCGGCGGCACCCAGCTGTTGACCGTGATGGCCGGCGCGGTCGAGGTCGGACCGGTGCGGTAAGCCGGACCGCTGGCGTTCGCGTTCTGGATGTAGAAGCGGTTGAACAAGTTGTTCAACCGGAAGCTTAGCGCATAACGGTCCTTGTTCTCGTGAATCCCGAAGCCCACATCGGTGATGCTGTACGAACCGTTCACCGAGCGCGGGTCGTTGTTGATGTTGGTCTGGTAGTCGCCCTGGTAGCGCACGTTGGCGTTGACGAAGCCGCCAAACGGCCAGCCCGCGATCGGGAAGTCGTAGTTGGCGCTGACGTTGGCCTTGATCTTCGGCGTACCGGGGAACGGGGCGCCGCTCAGATCCTGGATGCCGGTGGTCGAACCGGGCGCGATCGGGAAGCAGCCGATGTTCTGGCCGGGCAGCGAACCGTTGGCCCCCAGCTTGGTGGTGCCGATCGCGACGTTGGTGCTGTCGGTGTAGCACGGACCATTGGCCCACTTCTCGATCGTCGGCCGGGTGTAGGCCAAGGACGCAATCACGCTCAGGGTCGGCATCAGCAGGAAGCTGGAGTCGATCTCGAAGCCGCGGGTGCGGATGCGCGGAATCGAATTGAGCTGGGTGTAGATGGTCGGATCGTTCGGCAGCACGAAGGACACGTTCTGCTGGTAGTTGAAGAATTCCGAGTCGTACACGGTGGCGGCGACCGTCATCCGGTTGTTGAACAGGTTGGCCTTGGTGCCGATCTCGAAGGTCTGGCTGTACTCCGGCGTGACCGGGAACGCGGCGGCCGACTTCAGGCCGCTGGTCACGTCGTAGGCGCGGCCCTTGTAGCCGGTGGCGGCCATCGCGTACACCATCCAGTCCTTATTGAGCTGTTTCTGCAGGCTCAGCTTGCCGGTGGTCGAGTGGTCGGGATTGCCGCTGCTGGAGAACTGGTCCACGCCCACCGGACCCGGCACGAAGGTCGCCGCGTCGAGTTGGTCGGTGTAGTAGTTGCGCTTGTAGTTGAAGCCCGAGTGCTCGACATTGCTGCGCAGGCCGAGCAGTACGGTGTAGCTCGGCAGGAATTCCCAGGTCGCCTGGCCGAACACCGCCCGGTTGACGTTGTAGATGTCGGTGTAGTAGTTGGTCGGGCTCGAGTTCGAGCTCGCGCTGCACACGGCCGGCGCCACGCAGTAGCCGCGGATGAAGTGGCGGAAGATCTCGTTCTTCGCCAGCCAGAGCCCGGCCACGTAGCGGAAGTTGCCGGAATCCGGCGACACGTAGCGCAATTCCTCGGTCTTGGTCCGGATATCGTAGGTGCCGTACTGGTTGTTGCCGACCGTTAGCGCGGTCGAGCCGGGCACGGCGATGGTCGGCACGTCGACGAAGTCCTGGTCGCGCGAATCGTTGGCCAGGTATTTGTCGACCGAGGTGATCGACATCAGCGTCGCGTCGTTCGGCAGCGCGTACGACACTTTCAGGCCGGTGCCGCGGTCGGAGGACCACAGGCCGGTCGGGAAGTCGCGCCGCACGTTGCGGTTGTTCGGATTGTGCACGTCGATGCCGGCCAGGTTGACCGAGCCCGGCAGCAGCTTGTTGCCGTTCAGGTAGGAGGTGGCGGGGTCGGCCGGGGTCGAGACCAGGTTGCCGGCGGCGGCCGAACCGGTGCGCAGATCGAAGCCGTTGACGGCGGTGACGCCGCGTGTGTTTTCCTGGTAGTTATAGCGCGGCATCAGGTCGACCGTCAGGTCGCTGGTCGGCTGCCACGAGAATTTCGCCATGAAGGTCTTGCCGCCCGAACCGTTGACGTTGCTCCCGCTGGTCAGGTTGTAGAGATTGCCGCCGTAGCGCGTGTCGCTGGCCGAGATGCGCATGCTGAACTGCTCGTTGACGCGGCCGCTGACCGAGCCGCCGACCCGCCATTCATGGTCGTCGGTGAGGAAGGTGCTGGCGCGGTAGACCATCGGACCGGAGATCGGCTTGGTCACGATGTTGATCGCGCCGGCCACCGCCGATTTGCCGAACAGGGTGCTTTGCGGCCCTTTCAGCACTTCGATGCGCGCCACGTCGGCCAGGTCCTTGAAGGCCTGGAACTGGGTCGCGACCGGAATGTCGTCGATGATCACCGACACGTCCGACTCGACGCCGATGCCGACCGACACGGTGCCGATGCCGCGCATGAAGATCGCGTTGTTGGCGGCGGTGGTGCCGGAGTTCAGGGTCAGCGACGGCATCATCGCGATCACGTCTTCGATCTCGCGCACGTTGGCGCGCTGGATTTCGGCGTCGGTCATCACGGAAATGGCCATCGGCACGCTTTCCAGTTTTTCGACCCGTTTGTTGGCGGTCACCATCACGGTTTCAAGATGGCCGGTCTGGTCTTGCGCTTCCTGTGCATAGCCCGTGTTCGCGATCGCGAATATCGCCAGGGCCAGTGGCGTCATCTTGCTTGTCTTGAGTTGCTTATATTTTTGGTTTAACACTTTTGTCCCCTCATTAAACTTATAAAAACCACAGATGCTGCTTTACCTCCAAATGAATTTTGCCGGTCACGATAGGAAATCGATTTTCTATTTGAATTGGTAGCGCTACCAGATGAACTTCGGCCGATGGTAGTGTAAGCACAAGGGGATGTCAATAATGTTGGGCAGTACGCGGCGAAAAACGCACCGTTTTACGACACTGCAGCAGGGAATGCCGGGCGTAGCCTCGACAGGTTCATGCCCGCATGCGTATGGCGGAGTATTGTGAAAAAAGCAAATTCAATTTCTAATGCACAATAGTCAATCGATTTCCTAAACTAGTTTACTGGACATAAAAAAAGCCCACGGCGTGGCGTGGGCGGCAGCGGACGTGGCGGGGCTCAGGTGCTGGCGCGCTCGACGATGGAGAAGCCGATGTCGATCACGCCGCCGCCGACCTCGCGTTCTTCGGCGCGCTCGATGATGAAGCGGGCCGCGGTATTGCCGATCGCGGCGCCATCGATGTGCACCGTGGTCAGGGCCGGATGCAGGTCTTGCGAAAAGTTCAGGTCGCCCAGGCCGACCACCGCCAGCCGCCCGGGGATCGCGATGCCGGTGGCCTGGGCCTCGGTCAGCACGCCCAGCGCGACCATGTCCGAGCTGCAGAACAAGGCGTCGATATGCGGATCGCGCGCCAGCAATTCGCGCAGGCCGCTGCGGCCGCTGCCGACGCTGGTCGGCGCCGGCACGATCCAGCTCGGCACCTCGGTGACGCCGGGGAAGGCCATGCCGAGGGCCACCGCGGCGTCGGAGAAGGACTTGTTGCGGCGCCGCGCGCGCTCGTCGTTGGCGCTGATGACGGCGGCGTGGCGGCGGCCGCGTGCGTACAGGAATTCGGCCACCGCGATGCCGATCTTTTCATGCGAGAAGCCGACCAGCATGTCGATCGGGGTCGGGGTCAGGTCCCAGGTTTCGACCACCGGGATGCCGCTGGCCTGCAGCCGGCGCCGGCCTTGGGGCGAGCGCATGATGCCGGTCAGGATCACGCCGTCGGGCCGGCGGCCGATGATCGCCTCCAGCAGTTCGTCTTCGCGCGAGTCGGTGTAGCCGGTTTGGCCGAGCATCAGCTGGTAGCCTGACTTGGCCAGCGCCGCCGTCATCGACTGCACCATCTCGAGGAACACCGAGCCGGCGATGGTCGGCACCACGGCCGCCACCAGTCGGCTCTTGCGCGAGGCCAGGCCGCCGGCCAGCATATTGGGCACGTAGCCGGTGCGCTCGACCGCTTCGCGCACCCGCGCCAGGATCGCCTCGGACACCGCGTTCGGCGTGTTCAGCGCGCGCGAGGCGGTGATCGGCGCCACGCCGGCCAGCTTGGCCACGTCGCGCAGCGTGAAGCCGCCGTTCTTGCGGCGCGTGCGGCGCGCGGGCGCCGCTTCGGCGGGAGCCGGGGTGCTGGGTTTGGTGGTGTCGTCCATGGCGCGATTCTATCATCGGGTCCGCGCGTCACCGCGGCGCTGGGTCCTTGGATGCGCAAGCGTCGTGCACGTGCTGGCTGATGAAGGTGCTCAGGCCCTTGCCGGCGCGCGCCAGCCGCTTCATCCGCTCGATATTGCGGCGGCCGGCGCTGGCGTAGGTGTAGTGGTAGATCTCGCCGCTGTGGAACTGCACGGCGATCGCGCGCTCGCCGATCTGGTAGGCGACCACGCCGGAGTCGCCGCCGAGTGCGCGGTACCGTTCCATGATCCAGGCCGGCTTGGCGACCATCAGCTTGCGGTGAACAGCCAGTCGGCCACCACCACGTAACGGCCTGTCGGCAAAATTCGCATGCCCGCCTTTCGTCTGTTTGTCCGTTTCAACAGTAGAGGGGAGGCGCGGCGATAAGTTCATTTTGGATGCGCCGTCGTTCCCGCGCAGGCGGGAATCCATACCCCGTATGAGTTCCCGCAGCGTGGCGGCTCATGCGGGGTATGGGGGGAACTCATGCAGTGCATGAATTCCCGCCTGCGCGGGGGCGACGGTCAGAAGCTGTAGTTGGCCCGCGCGTAGACGAAACGGCCGGAGCGGCCGAACGGTGCGTAGTTCGAGAACAGCGCATTGCCGGTGGTGTTCAGCGCCGGCGGCAATGCCTCGGGATAGGCGTCGAACAGATTGTCCGCGCCGACCGCGAGGCTGAGCTGCTTGGTCAGCGCGTAACGCCCCTCGAGATCGACCACCGTCTTCGCGCCCAGCATGAAGTCGAGCGCCGCCGTGGTGCCCGGCGACAGCACTTCACCGTAGCGTGTCGCGCGCAAGGTCGCGCCCCACTGGCCGAGGCCCCAGTTCATGCTGGCGTTGATCTTGTTCTTCGGCTGGCCTTTTTCGAGCGACAGCACGTTGATGCGGTCGAACAGGACCGGCGCCGGCGACAGCGCCGCCAGCTGGGCCGTGACCGGCACCTTGGTCACTTCGGTCTTGGTGTAGTTGCCGGCCACCGTGAAGTCGAAGTTGCCCGCATCGCCAGCCTTGAGCGGCCAGGCCACCACCACGTCCACGCCCTGGGTCTTGGTATCGACGCCGTTGATGAAGAAGCGCCCGCCGCCGACCCCGATGAAGCCTTGCGCGGTCAGGTAGTCGCGCACATTGGTGGCGGTCAGGTTCTCCGACAGCACGATGCGGTTCTTGATCTTGATGTCGTAGGCGTCGACCGTGATGCTGACCTTGTCGAGGCGCATCACCGCGCCCAGCGAGAAGTTCAGCGACTTCTCGGCGTCCAGCGGCTTGGCGCCCAGCGCGATCGCCGCCGGGTCGGTCGGCTTGAAGGTGGTGATCTCAAACGGCACGCCGTTGATGAAGTTGGTCGAGGTGGTGGTGAAGTTCTGCTGTTGCGGCGACGGCGCGCGGAAGCCGTTCTGCACCGAGCCGCGCAGCGCGAACGTCTTGCTGAAGTCGTAGCGGCCGGCCAGCTTGCCGGAGAGGTTGTTGCCGAAGTCCGAATAGTGCTCGCCGCGCAGCGCGAACGACCCGAGGAATTCCTTGGTCAGGTTGGCTTCGACGTCGGCGAACACGCCCACCGCGCTGCGGCTGGTGTCGGAGGCATTCGCCGGGCGGAAGCCGGGGAACACCTGCGAGCCCGGTGCGGTCGGGCTGCCGTTCGGCAGCAGCTGGCCGCCGAAACGGTAGGAATCGGGCTCGCCGGCGAACAGGGTGTAGCCCTCGCGCCGCGCTTCGGCGCCGAGCGCGATGTTCAGCGGCGAGGCCAGGCCATCCACCGGCAGCGCGCGCACGCCGGTCAGGTTGAACACCGTCTGGTCGTAGGAAAAGCCGCCGGCGTCGAACGAGGTCTTGCTCGATGGCCCGATCGAACGGTTCAGGGTGTTTTCGATGGTGAACGACATCTTGTTCTTGCCGTAGCCCAGCGACGCATCCATGTCCCAGTCGCCGATCTGCCAGCTCACGCCGCCGGTGGCGCTGTAGTCGTCCACGGTCGGCGCGATGATCGGCAGGAAGCCGTCCGGGTAGATCGAAATGATGTTCTGGTCTTGCAGCGCGCGCCGGAAGAAGCCGGCCGAGCGCGCGTCGCGCTTCTGGTAGCTGGCCCAGCCGTACAGCTTGACGCCGCCGCCCAGCGTATTGCCGGCATTCGCGAAAAAGGTCGATTGCTTCAGTTCGGGCTCGCCGTACCAGGCGTTGAAGCGGTTGATGGTCGCCTCGCGCGGGTCGAAGGCGCCGTTCACCAGCGGGTATTGCTGGCGCATGTCGTAGCCGCCGCGCTCGGTCTTGGCCTGGTCCTTGTACTCGGCGGCCAGCGTGATGTAGCCGGTCTCGCCCCATGGCAGGCCTTTCCAGGCGCTGACCGTGCCGGTCTGGCCGTCGGTGCGCTTGCGCGAGGATGGCGCTTTCCAGGTGCCGCCGGCCGGCGGATTATCGGCCAGCACATCGTATTCGGTCATGCGGCCGCCGTAGGTCACGCTGGCTTCGCCGCCATCGCGGTTGGTGCGCAGGCGCAGGTTGACCACGCCCGAAATCGCGTCCGAGCCGTACTGGGCCGCGGCGCCGTCGCGCAGCACCTCGATGTTCTTGATGATCGCGGTGGGGATGGTGTTCAGGTCGACCGCGGCCGAGCCGCGGCCGATGGTGCCGTTGGTATTCACCAGCGCCGAGGAATGGCGGCGCTTGGAATTGACCAGCACCAGGGTCTGGTCGGGCGCCATGCCGCGCAGGGTGGCCGGACGCACGGTGTCGGTGCCGTCGGCCAGGCCGGGGCGCGGGAAGTTGAGCGAGGGCAGGGCCACCGACAGCGCCTGGTTGATTTCGGTGCTGCCGCCGTTCTTCAAGGTGTCGGCCGAAATGATATCGACCGGCGAGGTGGTGTCGAGCGCCGTGCGGTTGGCGACCCGGGTGCCGGTCACCACCACGGTGGCGGCGTTCTCGGTATCGGCGGTTTGGGCAAACGCGAAGCCGCTCGCGCACAGCGAGGCGATCGCCAGCGCCAGCTCTTGCTTGCGTGGTAAGAATTTTTTCTGCATGTTGTTTTCCTCGTTGAAAAGACTTTTGTAAAAACCCTATCCAGTGCGGGGTTTCTATAGTGAACCCCTGCGTCAATACTCAGATGGGCAATAAATAAAGTCAATTCGGCACGAGGTTTTATGGCGCGGATAACAACAGTTGTGAATACGGCGTCAGTTCCGCGTAAGTATGGTGCTTGCAAATTTGATCAGGCTTTGCGCTGCACGCGGCCGACGATCCGGCCCACGCCGCCGACGGCCAGCAGCGCGAGCGCGCCGGCCAGCACGCCGGCCAGCGCATCGGCCACGGCCGGCGCCGCGATCGCCAGCGCGCGGCCCACGCCCGGCACCGCGCCGGCGTGCGCGGCCAGCGCCTCGATCGCGTGCTGCAGCGGCGCCAGGCCATGCACCAGGATCCCGCCGCCAACCATGAACATCGCGATCGTGCCCAGCACCGACAAGGCCTTCATCAGCCACGGCGCGGCCGCCAGCAGCAGGCCGCCCAGCGCGCGCAGCAGGCCGCCGCCGCGCCGGCTCAGGTACAGGCCGGCGTCGTCGAGCTTGACGATGGCGGCCACCAGCCCGTACACGCCGAAGGTCATGAGCACCGCGATCGCGGCCAGCACCGCCACCTGCTGGCCGAACGGGGCGCCGGCCACGGTGCCCAGCGAAATCACGATGATCTCGGCCGACAGGATGAAGTCGGTGCGCACGGCGCCCTTGATCTTGTCCTTTTCGACAGCCATCAGGTCGGCCGCCGGATCGTCCAGCGCCTGCACCAGCTCGGCGTGGTGGCCGGCGTCCTCGGCCTTGCTGTGCAGCAGGCTGTGCGCCAGTTTCTCGAAGCCCTCGTAGCACAGGAAGGCGCCGCCCAGCATCAGCAGCGGCGTGATGGCCCACGGCAGGAAGGCGCTGATGGCGAGTGCGGCCGGCACCAGGATCGCCTTGTTGCGCAGCGAGCCGCGTGCGACCGCCCATACCACCGGCAGTTCGCGCTCGGCACGCACGCCGGCCACCTGCTGGGCGTTAAGCGCCAGATCGTCGCCCAGCACGCCGGCGGTTTTCCGGGCCGCGACCTTGCTCATCAGGGCGACGTCGTCGAGGATCGTCGCGATGTCGTCGATCAGTGCCAACAAGCTGCTAGCCGCCATGCCCCGCTCCCTATCGTTCGAGTTAGAAAAAACACATCTTACCCGAGGCGTCGCACCGCGGCCGCGCACGCGCCAGCCGCGCTTTTTGCATTCCAGGCCCCAAAAACTGCATCTCGTCGCTTTACAGCAAAGTTGTCGGGATGCTGTACGTATAGTGGCAACACTGTCTGGCTGCGGTACTGCAGTCGAGCCAACCCAAAAAAGAGTTTTTCGACAAATGAAATGGTTCACATCTCTGTGCCTGGCGTGTTCACCGATGGCGAGGACTACGCGCTCGATTTCGACGTCGACATCGCCACCGCGCGCTTCGACGGCGGCTGGCGCGCCGAAGTGCGCATCCCGCTGTCCTCGCTGCCCTACGCCGCCGGCCAGCAACAGCCCTGGAACCTGATGGTGATGCGCAACCTGACACGCGACACCCGCTACAAGATGTTCAGCGGTCCGCTGCCGCGCACCAGCAATTGCCTGCTGTGCTACGCCGAGCCGATCACCGGCCTGCGCGAGCTGCCGACCGGCCTGAACTGGACGGCGACGCCGCAGATCGTCATGCGCAAGGGCCGCGAAGACGTGGCCGGCCAGCCGCGCCGCGATTTCAGCAGCCACGACCTGAGCCTGGACGTGAAGATCCGCGCCGACTCGGCCAGCGTGACCGACGCGACCATCAATCCCGATTTCTCGCAGATCGAGCTGGACGCGCCCCAGCTGTCCGGCAATACCCGCTTCGGCCTGTTCGTGCCGGAGAAGCGTCCGTTCTTCCTCGAAGGCAGCGACATGCTGCAGACGCCTTTCCGCGCGATCAACACGCGCACCATCAGCGATCCCGGCTGGGGCGCGCGCTGGGATCGCGGGCAAGACCGGCGCCGAGGCCGGCCGGCGCCTGTACACCGAACAAGCCTTGCAACTGAACGGCATCTACCATGTCGGTCCGCGCGACACCATCCGCATGATCCTGCAAAAGGCGCGCACCAAACGCAACCAGGCGCTATACGCGATCCCGGTGGCGGCAACAAGCAGCAGCGGCACCAGTTCGTTCGTCTACGGCCACACGGCCGGCCTGGGGACTGCTGCGTATCTCGGACTCACCCTGTCCGATGGCGATACGCCCGGCGACACGCCGAAGCGCCGCCAGAACGAACTGTTCGTCAAACTCTCGTGGCAAATCTGAGTAACATAAAAGGAAGCATCATGAAAACCGAATATGACTTTTTGCATGCATCGACCACCCCCAACCGTCCGGTCAAGCGCAAGACCCGCATCACGATTTACCTCGACGACGAGGTGATCGAGGAGTTCCGCTCGCTGTCCGAGCGCAGCGGCAAGGGTTACCAGACCCTGATCAACGCGGCCCTGCGCACCCGGCTGGCCGCGGCCCACGCCGAGCCCGCCGGCGCCGAATAAAGTCCGGCGCCCGCCCGCCGCCGTCAGCGGCGGGCTTCGGCATCGCTGTAAACCGTCGTGATGCAGTCACAGCGGGGCTTACTTTTGTGCCGCCGCGAGAGAAATTATTACACTGGGCAATAATTATGCTAATCTTCCCGCTCTTTTAACCCCGGAGGATTAGTTATGAAAAAAGGCGAACTGATTGCAGAATTTGCGAAGCGTACCGAATTGTCGGGCGCGGCAGCAAATAGCGCGGTGAACACCATCATCGATATCATCACCGAGCGCCTGAAAAAAGGCGATACGGTCGGTATCACCGGTTTCGGCACCTTCTCCGTTGCCAAGCGCGCCGCCCGTAAAGGCCGCAATCCATCGACTGGCGCCGCGATCAAGATCGCCGCGTCGAAGTCGCCAAAGTTCTCTGCCGGCGCGACCCTGAAAGCAGCGGTCAACCCAAAGAAGAAGTAAGCGGCAGCCCAGCGCGCGGCCCGAAACGGCGGCGTCGGTCCCCGACCGGCGTCGCCGTTTCCGGCGCCGCGTGTCTTCCCCATTCGGATTTCCCAGCATGACCTTCGCCACCTGGATTACCTTCGTCATCGCCGGCTCGCTGATTGCGATTTCACCCGGCTCGGGCGCGGTGCTGGCGATGTCGCACGGCCTGGCCTACGGCCTCAAGAAAGCCAGCGGCACCGTGCTCGGCCTGCAGTTCGGCCTGTTGCTGGTGTTCGCGATCGCCGGCGCCGGCGTCGGCTCGCTGCTGCTCGCCTCGGAGCTGGCGTTCAGCATCGTCAAGACGGTCGGCGCGCTCTACCTGATCTACCTCGGCGTGATGCAATGGCGCGCGAACGGCGCGGCCAGCGCGATCGACGCCGCCGCCTTGCCGGCCCATCCCTCCTTCGGCAAGCGCGTATTGACCGGCTTCCTGACCAACGCGACCAACCCGAAAGGGATCATCTTCATGGTCGCCGTGCTGCCCCAATTCATCGCCAACGACGCAGCGCTGCTGCCGCAGCTGATCATCCTCGGCGCCACCATGGTGACCATCGACAGCGTGGTGATGCACGGCTATGCCTTGCTGGCCTCGTCGATGCAGCGCTTCTTCCGCGACGCGCGCGCGGTCAAGAAGCAGAACCGCTTTTTCGGCGGCGTGCTGATGCTGGTGGGCGGCGCGCTGTTCTTCGTCAAGCGCGGCCCCCACTCCTGAACCCTACAGCAGGCCGAGCGCCTTCAGACTGGCGCGCGCCACCGGGATCCGCTTGTCGCTGTCGTCTTCCTTGAGGATGTCGGCGTTCAGCGCGAAGGTATACAGCTTGCCGTCCTTGCGCACCCAGCCCACCCACCAGCCGAGATCGTTCGGCTTGCCGGTGCGGCCGGTCTTCGCGTGCAGTTCGTAGCTGTCGGTCCGTTCGACCAGGGTGATGTCGCGCACTGCCGCCATCGCCTCTTTCGACAAGGGCAGCCGGTCCTGCGCCAGCCGCGCCAGGAAGCGGGTCTGTTCAAGCGCGCTGATTTTTAGCGGCCCGACCAGCCAGAAGGTATCGACCACCGCGCCCGGCTGCTGGTTGCCGTAGCCGATGCGCTTGAGCTGCTCGCGCATGCGCTGCAAGCCGGTGCGGCGCGCCAGCTCCTGGTAGACCGGCACATTCGAGATCTTGATCGCCTCGCGCAAGCTCATGTCGTGTTCCCACATCTTCAAGCGCTGCGGCTTGCCGCCGTAGGGCAGCACCTCGTCGACGTTGGCCACCGAGCCGACTTCCAGTCCGATCAGGCTGTTCGCGATCTTGAAGGTGGAGGCCGGGATGTAGCGCGTCTCGGCGCGCTTGCGGTCGTGGTAGGTGTAGCGGTCGGCCGTCACGTCGTAGACGATGAAGGTGCCGTGCAGGCCGGCCTCTTTGAACACCTGGTCGACGGCGGGACTGGCGCGCCAGTCGGCCGCATGGGCGGTCGCCGAAATCAGTCCGCACAGCAGGGAAACGAGGATAATGGAGATTCTTTTCATATCGTCCATTTTAATGGCGGCGAAATTGAAGGGCAATGTGAAACCTTTTGTAACCCCTGTTGTCTGTTTGGCGCCTCGCGCGTTGAATCAATACACCACACTCGTCCGCGTCCTGGAGCCCATCATGAGTACCCGTTTGCTGCACACCGTCACGCTGCTGGCGCTGGCCGCCTTCTCGACCCTGGCGCTGGCCGACGATCCGCCGGCGCTTGTCGGCCGCGTCTCGCTGGCGCAGGGCCAGGTCACGATCAGCGGCGAGGTCGGCGAGGAGTCCAGCGCCGCCCTGCTCAACTGGCCGGTCACCTCGCACCGCCAGCTGACCACCGGGCGCGACGCGCGCGCCGAGTTCCGGATCGGCTCGACGGCGGTGCGGCTGGATGCCGATTCGGCGCTGGAAATCATCGAACTCGACGACGACAGCCTGCGCATGCACCTGCAGTACGGCAGCGCCAGCGTACGGGTGCGCAATCCCGACGTGCTGCGCGGCTTCGACCTGAGCACGCCGCAAGGCCATGTGCGGCTGCAGGAACCGGGCCGCTTCCGGGTCGACGCCGAGCGCACCCAGGACACCACGGCGGTCAATGTGTTCGAAGGCGTGGCGTCGGTCGATGGCGGCGGCATGACCTTGACCGTCCGCGCCGGCAAGCGCGCCGAATTGGTCAACGACGATGTGAAGACCGGGCTGGCGGTGCACGACCGTTTCGACGACTGGGCCCAGTTGCGCGACCAGCAGGACGAGCGTTCGGTCTCGGCGCGTTACGTGACCGCCGAGATGACCGGCTACGAAGACCTGGACCAGAACGGCTCCTGGCGCGAGGACGCCGACTACGGCCCGATCTGGATGCCGCGCAGCGTGCCGGTCGACTGGGCGCCTTACCGCGACGGCCGCTGGACCTGGATTGCGCCGTGGGGCTGGACCTGGGTCGACAACGCGCCGTGGGGCTATGCGCCCTTCCACTACGGCCGCTGGGTGCTGGTCAACCAGCGCTGGTGCTGGACGCCGGGTCGCCAGGTCGGCCGTCCGGTGTGGGCGCCGGCCTTGGTGGGCTGGGTTGGCGGCGTTGGTTGGAGCGCGAGCTTCGCCTCGCGCGGCGGGCATTCGATGCCGGCGCAGGGCTGGTATCCGCTGACCCCGCGCGACGCGTTCGTGCCGGGCTACCGCGTGTCGCCCGAGCGTCTTCGCCAGATCAACAATCCGTCGTGGGCCGAGCGCGGCCGCGGGCATGAGCGCGACCATGAGCATGACCGCGACGGCCGGCGCGACGGCTTGACCGTGGTGCCGCACGAGCAGTTCGGCCAGCGCGGCACGATCGTGGTGCGCAATGCGCCGAAGGCCGTGGTGGCGCCGCTGGCCTTGCAGCACGCGCCGGTGGCCGCACCGCCGCCGCCGCAAGCTGCCGCGCGCGATCCGCGTGGCGACCGCCGTTTCGACCGTGAGCGCGAGGCCGAGGTGGCGCGCGATGGCGTGGCGCGCGGACGCGGGCCGCAGCCTGGCGGCCAGCCCCGGGTATTGACCGCGCCTACGGTGGTGCCTGCGCCGCAGCGCCCGCCGATTAGCTCGTCGGTGCAGCCGGTGATCACCGGTCCCGCGCCGGCCGCCATTGCGCCGGTTCCACGCCGCGATGGCCGTCCGGTATTCGACGATCGGCGCGACGGCCGTCAAGCCGACGAGGATGGACGGCATGCCGGCCGGCCGTTCGAAGATCCGCGCCGCCTGCAGGCCGCGCCGGTGCCGCAAGCCGCGGCGCAGCCCGTCCCGGCGGCGCCCATGATGGCGCCTGCCGCGCGTCCGGCGCCGCTGCACGCGCAGCCGATGCCGGTGCCGCAAGCGCAGCCCCAGCCCCTGCACGCCGCCCCGCAACCGCAGCAGCAACAGTTCCTGCACGCGGCGCCGCAGCCGCAACAAGCCGCGGCTCAGCCGGGGCCGCAGGCTGAGCGTGGGCATCGGCCGAACGCCGTGGTCGAAGAGCGTAAGCGCGGTGGCGACAACGAGCGTCGCGAATCGCGCTAAGTGTCCCCGAGGGGGAAACGTCCGCTGGCCGGCCGCGCGCCGGCCTTCTTTTTTTCCTCCCCAAAATATGGGGTCACATCTGACATTCGTACATTTCCGCAAATGAATGTACGAACGTCAGATGTGACCCCATGTGTTGGCGCGGCATGTTTTCGCCCTACGCCGCTGCCGCTTCTCTCTGCGTATCGATCAAGACCTTGGTGGAATGCTTGCGATCCGGGCATGGGGTCACATCTGACATTCGTACATTTTTTTGGAGAAATGTACGAATGTCAGATGTGACCCCATGTTGCGCGGGTGCTTCGCGGCAATCCGTGAAGAAGCTTTTTTGTCCTACAATGGGAACAAGTCGGCGCGTCCTGGCAGCAGGCGCGCCGCTTGTTTTTCACTTTTGAACTGGATTGACCATGCACCCGACAGCTGATTCTCTTATCGAATACCCGTGCGACTTCCCGATCAAGGTGATGGGCGCCACGCATGAGGATTTCGCGGCTACCATCGTCGATGTGGTGCTCGAACACGACCCGACCTTCCACATCGGCCGCATGGAAGTGCGCCCTTCGGCCAAGGGCAATTACACCGGCCTGACCGTGACCGTGCGCGCCATCAGCCGCGCCCAGCTCGACGATTTGTACCGCGCCCTGTCCGGTCACCCGATGGTCAAGATCGTGATGTAAGCCTAGCGCTGCATGCCCAGCGCCGCACGGTCGAGCGTCTGGAACTCGGCGCCGCCGCGGCGGGTGAATGGTCGCATGGGGTGTTCCCGCGTCGACCCGCGAATCAGAAGGGCGCGTCGCCCTCGATGGTGGTGCGGTACAGCATGCGGCGCTGGTCCTCGGGGCAGCCGGCCGCCAGGTGCATCAGCGAGCGGTTATCCCAGAACACCATGTCGCGCGGCTGCCATTGGTGGCGGTAGACCAATTCGGGCCGGGTGCTGTGGGCGAACAGCTCGTCGAGCAGGGCCCGGCTTTCGTGCTCGGGAATGCCGATCACGCGGGTGGTGAAGTGCTCGCTGACGAACAGCGCGCGGCGCCCGGTCTCGGGATGGGTGCGCACCATCGGGTGCACCGCCGGCACCACTTCGTCGATCTGGGCCTGAGTCAGGTTCGGGCGCCACGGATTGCGTTGCTGGAGTTCGGCGTACTTGGCGAGATAACTGTGTTCGGCGCTGCGGCCTTCGACCGCGCGCTTGAGGTACTCGGGCAGCGTGTCCCAGGCGGTGTGCTGGTTGGCGAACAGGGTGTCGCCGCCGTCGCGCGGCAGCTCCTGCGCATGCAGCATCGAGCCGAGACTGGGCACCGCCTTGTACGACAGGTCGGAATGCCAGTAGTGGCCGGCGTCGCCGAGGCCGATCGGCTGGCCGTCCTCCTTGATGTTCGAGATGATCAGCACCTCCGGGTCGCTGGGCAGCTGGAACTGGCGCAGCACGTGGATCTGCAGGCGGCCGAAGCGGCGGCTGAACTCCACCTGCTGGGTGGGCGTGATGCGCTGGTCGCGGAACACCAGCACATGATGGTCGAGGTGGGCGCGGTGGATGCGCGTGAAATCGTCGGCGCCGACGGGCTGGGACAGGTCCAGGCCCAGTACCTCGGCGCCCAATGGCGCGGCAAAGGGGCGGATGTCGAAGACCTGGCGTGGCTGAGGAACGGCGGACATGGGAAAAGCTCGCTGACAATAATCGAGCGTCAAGAGTAGCCCCGCACCGCGAGAACGACAAGGAAGCTTTTCAACTATCGTCATGCGGGTTTTGCATACGGGCCGGCGAGCGGGGGCGGCGGGGCTGCCTTATAATGACAGGGCCATGAACCTCATGCAAGCCCCCCGCCCCGCGCCGGCGGTCATCCGCGACCTGGGCCGCGCCGACTACGAGCCTGTATTTACCGCCATGCGCGCCTTCACCGATGCGCGCCAAGCCGACACGCCCGACGAACTGTGGATCGTCGAGCATCCGCCGGTATTCACGCTGGGATTGGGCGCGGACCGCGGGCATGTGCTGGCCGCGCATGACGTCCCGGTGGTGCAGACCGACCGCGGCGGCGAGGTGACCTATCACGGCCCCGGCCAGGTTGTGGTTTACCTCATGATGGACCTGCGCCGCAGCAAACCGGGCGGCAAACTGTATGCGCGCCAGTTCGTGACGAAAATCGAGCAGGCGATCATCGACGTGCTGGCGGCGTATAATCTCGCTGGCGAGCGGATCGCGGGCGCGCCCGGCATCTACATCGCCGGCGGGCCGCGCCAGGGCGCCAAGATCGCCGCGCTGGGCTTGAAAGTGCGCGGCAACGGCTGTACCTATCACGGGGTGTCGCTGAACGTGGCGATGGATCTGGCGCCGTTCACCTGGATTAACCCTTGCGGCTACGAAGGGCTGGCGACGGTCGACATGCGCAGCATGGGCGTGGACGCGCCGCTGGGCGACGTGCAGCAGGCCTTGGCGCGCGAACTGGTGCGCCAGCTGGAACCGAACAACATCAACTTGAGCCCCGCGGGGCATGCAGCCAAATGACTTCCGACACCGATACCGGCACCGCCTACAACGCCAGCGACAAGCAGAAGGGCGCCAGCAAGACCTCGCGCATCCCGATCAAGATCGTGCCGCTGGCGCAGGTCGAGCGGCTCAAGAAGCCGGACTGGATCCGCGTGAAGGCGGCGTCGGCCTCGACCCGCTTCTACGAGATCAAGGACATCCTGCGTGCGAACAATCTGGTGACGGTATGCGAAGAGGCGAGCTGCCCGAACATCGGCGAGTGCTTCGGCAAGGGCACGGCGACCTTCATGATCATGGGCGACAAGTGCACGCGGCGCTGCCCGTTCTGCGACGTCGGCCACGGCCGTCCGGATCCGCTGGACGTGAACGAGCCGCACAACCTGGCCAAGACCATTGCCGCGCTGCGCCTGTCGTACGTGGTGATCACCTCGGTCGACCGCGACGATCTGCGCGATGGCGGCGCTGGCCACTTCGTCGACTGCATCCAGAAGACGCGCGCGCTGTCGCCGAATACCCGCATCGAAGTGCTGGTGCCGGACTTCCGCGGCCGCCTGGCCAAGGCGCTGGCGATCTTCAAGGACGGCCTGCCGGACGTGATGAACCATAACCTCGAGACGGTGCCGCGGCTGTACAAGGAAGCGCGTCCCGGTTCCGACTACACCCATTCGCTCGAGCTGCTGCGCGACTTCAAGGCGCTGTACCCGAACGCGGTGACCAAGTCCGGCATCATGGTCGGCCTCGGCGAGACCGACGAAGAGATCCTGCAGGTGATGCGCGACCTGCGCGCCCACAATGTCGACATGCTGACCATCGGCCAGTACCTCGCGCCGTCGGGCGACCACCTGCCGGTGCGCCGCTACGTGCATCCGGACGTGTTCAAGATGTTCGAGGAAGAGGCCTACAAGATGGGCTTCGTGCACGCCGCGGTGGGCGCGATGGTGCGCAGCTCGTATCATGCGGACGAGCAGGCGCACCACGCCGGCGTGGCGATCGCCGAGTAGCCCTCACGCCGCCGCGCAGCGATGACCGTCCGCATCGAGCCATCCTGGAAGGAGCAGCTTCAGGCCGAATTCGGCAAGCCGTACTGGGACAGCCTGACCGCCTTCGTCAGGTCCGAGTATGCCGCGGGGTCTTGCTGCCCGCCGGGCAAAAATATCTTCCGCGCCTTCGACCTGACGCCATTTCATCGGGTGAAGGTCGTCATTCTCGGGCAGGACCCTTATCACACGCCGGGCGCGGCGATGGGCTTCTGCTTCTCGGTCCCCGATGGAAATCGGCCGCAACCGAGTCTGCAAAATATCTTCAAGGAGATCGAGAGCGACCTTGGTGTCGTGCGCACCAGGACCGATTTGTCGGATTGGGCGGAGGCCGGCGTTTTCCTTCTCAACAGCGTGCTGACGGTCCGCGCGCGCGAGGCCGGATCGCATGCCGGCAAGGGCTGGGAGAGCTTCACCGACAGCGCGATCGCGCGGCTATCGAGCGAATGCGAGCATCTCGTGTTCATCCTGTGGGGCAGTTACGCGATCTCGAAGAAAGCGTTCATCGACGCCCGCAAGCACCTGGTCATCACCTCGCCTCATCCCTCGCCGCTCTCGGCGTACAAGGGCTTCTTCGGCAGTAAGCCTTTTTCACGCGCGAACGACTACCTGATCTCAAAAGGAAAAACGCCGATCGACTGGGCGTGAGCTGCGCGTGGCCCGACTGCGGGAAGGCGTCGGCCGTATCAGGCGGTCGGTTTCGGGGCGCCGAGCATGTCGGCCAGCTGGTCGGTGACGGTGCCCCAACCTTCGTGGAAGCCCATCTTCTCGTGCGCTTCGCGGTCCGCTACGGTCCAGTGCAGGGCGCGCGCGGTGTAGCGCGTCTTGCCGCCTTCGTCTTCGAAGGTCAGGATCGCGGTCATGAACGGCCCTCCGGGTCGCGCATCACGATCAGGCTGGAGCCGCCGGGGCGATGAGCTCGGGCGTGGTCCAGGCCTCATAGATTTTATGGCGTGGCGCGTCGATCAGGCGGGTCAGGACGAGTTCGCCATCCGTCGCCGAAAACATTTCTTTTTTCGTGGGGTCACGTCTGACATTCGTACATTTCGCCAGCGAAATGTACGAATGTCAGACGTGACCCCAATCGAAAAATGGCGGGAAGTTCCGCGTACCGACAAATTCCCTTACACTGCGCCTGAGATACCCACCGAGGAACGCCATGAACACCAAGCCGCGCTACACCCCCGAGACCTTCAACACTTTTGGTGCGCAATATTTGCCCGGCTACCTGGGCATCGAGATCACCCGGGTGGGCGCGGCCGAAGTGGCCGCGCGGCTGGAGATCAGGCCGCAGCTGCTGGCGCCGAACGGCTATCTGCACGCCGGCAGCGTGGTCACGCTGGCCGACACCGCGGCCGGCTACGCCTGCGTCGCCAACCTGCCGGAAGAGGCTGTGGGTTTCACCACGATTGAGCTAAAATCGAATCACCTCGGAACCGCGCGCGAGGGCTTCATCGAGTGCGTGGCCAAGGCCGTGCACCTGGGACGCACCACGCAGGTATGGGATGTGGTGGTCGCCAACTCGGCGAACGGCAAGACCATCGCGCTGTTTCGCTGCACGCAGATGATCCTGTACCCCACCAAGGACGACGAATGAAGATGCTGTGCCGTTTGCTGTGCGCCAGTGTCCTGGCCGCGTCATGGCCGGCGCTGGCGGCCGCCGACTCGACGTACGAGCGCCTGCTCGGCAGCGGCGGCGACAGGGGGAATAGTTACCAGGCCAAGCTGGAAGCCGCGGCCGCCTACCTGCTCACGCGCAAGCTGGTGGCCGACGTCGAGTATCAGCCCTGCAGGGCTTTTTCGAGCAGTTTGTGGAGCGAGGCGAATTCGGGTTCGCCGACATAGCGCTTGATGATCTTGCCTTGCTTGTCGATCACGAAAGTGGTCGGCGTCAAGGCCACGTCGCCGAAGGACTTGGCGATATCCCCGCCCGTATCCATGGCGACCTTGAACGGCAGCTTGCGCGTCTCGGTGTAATTGAGCACGTAGTTGGGCGCGTCGTACTGCATCGCCACCGCCACGAATTCCAGGCCTTGGCCCTTGAACTTGTTGTAGGTCTCGACCATCTGCGGCATTTCCTTCACGCAGGTGGTGCAGGACGTGGCCCAGAAATTGACCATCACCACCTTGCCGCGCAGGCTCTCGGTGCTGATCTTTTCGCCGTTCAGGCCGATGAAGGTGACGGAGGGCGCCGCGACACTGCTGGTGATCGACGCGTAGCCGCCGGCGGCCAGCGCGAGCACCAGCGTGCCGATGACGGCGGGTTTGATCCACGAACGGCTTGGGGCGGCGCTTGTCATGATGTCTGTACGCTAACAAAAGGGGGCGATGGGCTCATTATAGCCCCACCGCCCGTTTCTTACAGGCTGCCGGACTGCAGGGACAGGGCCTTCAGCTCGTCTTCGCTGATGTACTCGAAAATCTTCACCACCTTCTGCACGCCGGAGACCCCGCGCGCGACGTCGGCCGCGATCTGGCCCTCGCGCTTGGTCACGCGGCCCATCAGGTAGACCGTGCCGCGCTCGGTGACCACCTTGAACGAGGTGGCCGAGATGGTCTTCATGTCGACCAGGCTGGCCTTGACCTTGGTGGTGACCAGCGCATCCGACGAGCGCGCGGTGTAGCTGGCCGGACCCGACACCTCGAGTTCGTTGATCACGTCCTGCACGCCTTCGATGGCGCGCACTTCGCGCTCGACCGCGGCCTTGGTGGCGGCGTCGGCCACTTCGCCGGTCAGCAGCACCTTGCGGTTGAAGCTGGCGGTGTTGACGTGGCCGAACTCGCCGGCAACCTTCGGCACCCGCACTTCGGCCTTCACCGCGATCGCCTTGTCCTCGGTCTGCGCGCCGAGCGTGCGGCGGTCGACGGTGGCGGCGGCGCCCATCATGGCGCCGCCGACCACCACGCCCACGCAACCGGACAGGGTGCTCAGCAAGGCGGCGCACAGCAGGGCTTTCGCCAGCGGACGCATCAGGGGCTGGCCAGGTTTATTCATTCACATCTCCTCCAAACAGGGCGACGTCGATGCCGTCGCAAATGGCGTGTATCGTGACCAGGTGGACTTCCTGGATGCGCGCGGTGCGGGCATGGGGGACGCAGATGTGGACGTCGGCATCGGTCAGCATCTTGCCGAGCGCGCCGCCGTCCTTGCCGGTCAGCGCCACGACGCGCATTTCGCGCTCGAGCGCCGCTTCGACCGCGGCCAGCACATTGGCCGAATTGCCCGAGGTCGAAATGGCCAGCAGCACGTCGCCGGCCTGGCCGAAGGCCTGCACCTGCTTCGAGAAAATTTCGCGGTAGCTGTAGTCGTTGCCGACCGCGGTCATGATCGAGGTATCGGTGGTCAGCGCCAGCGCCGGCAGCGGAAAGCGTTCGCGCTCGAAGCGGCCGACCAGTTCGGCGGCGAAGTGCTGGCAGTCGGCGGCCGAACCGCCATTGCCGCAGGCGAGGATCTTGTTACCGTTGGACAGGGCGCCGAACATCAGTTCGATCGCGTGCGCGATCGGCAGGGACAGGGCGGCGGCCGACTGCAGCTTGAGATCGGCGCTTTCCTGAAAATGGGCGAGGATGCGTTGAGTGTTCATAGTGTGGCGATTATAGTGCAGCGGCAACCCAAGCCGGGCAAGTGCTGTTAAAAATGCTTACACTTCATCATTTCACCTCGATGGCGTTGGGCAGCCAGGCCAGGTGCTCGCCGTCGATCGCGATGACGTCGAAGCGGCAGGCCGGCAGCTGCGCAAAACGCAGCAGGTAGAATTCGGCCGCGCGCACCATGCGCCGCACCTTGGCCGGCGTGATGCTCGACGCCGCCCCGCCGTGGACGCGGCGGGCGCGCTGGCGCACTTCGACGAACACCAGCGCGGCGCCGTCGCGCATCACGAGGTCGATCTCGCCGCCCTTGCAGCGGAAGTTGGCCTCGACCAGCGTCAAGCCCTGATGCCGCAGATGGACCAGCGCGCGCTGTTCCCAGGCCTGGCCCTGGCGTTGCTTGTCGCTCAGGCGGGCCGGCCACATCTCAAGGTCCGCCGAGCAGCTTGAAGGCACCGCCCTGGTAGACCGCGGCCGGCTCCACGCGTTCGAAGCGCGCCGCCTGGCCGCGGCCGAAGCGCACTTGCAGATGGCCGGTCACGCCATCGATCGCGAAGCTGCCGTCGGGATGCAGGGCGAGTTCGTGCGCCACGCGGAAGGCGTCGATGCCGAGCGCGTACAGGCGGTCCATGTCGAGCGTGTGGGCGGTGGCGGTCCAGCGCGGGTAGACCATCACGGCCGGGTGGTCGGGATGGACTTCCCACGGCAGGTCGAGCAGGCGCAGGCCGTCCAGTTCGGCCATCGCCATGCCCGGTTCGGTGCCGGGGTTGACCGAGGAAGTGCCGTAGCAGGGTAGCGCGGTGCCGACCACGGCGCGCAACTGGCGCAGCTGGTCGGCGTCGAGCGCGGTGAACAGCAGGCCCGGCGGCTCGGCCTCGACCCGCTGTTTGAGCTGGCCGAGCGAGGCCTCGCTCAGGTAGCCGTTGGCGGCCGCCAGTTCCGCGATCTGCGCGCTGCGGCCGCGGCGTTGCCATTCGGCCGCGAAGGCGCTGGCCAGGCGGCGTTGCCAGGCGCTGGCGCCAGTCACGATCAGCGCCGTGGCGCGCGGCGGCTGTTCGGCGCTGGCCCAGGCCGCGACCTGGCGCGCCTCGTCCTCGATCGACAGGCCCATCACCAGCATGTTCTGCGGCAGGGCCACGGCGGCGGGGCCCGGCTCGGGATAGTTGAGGGCGATGGTCGGCTTGGTGACGACCGGGCTGGAGGCGACCGCGCTCACGGCCGGGCGCGACAGCGGGCCGACCAGGATATCGTTCTGCGCCGCGGCCGCGGCGTAGCTGTCGAGCGCTTGCTGCGGACTCTCGCCGCTGTCGACCAGGTTGACGGTGACGCCGGCGCGGTCGCGTTCAAAGGCGGCCATGAAGCCGGCGCGCACCGCTTCGGCCGGCTGGCCCAGGGTATCGGACGTCAGCGGCAGCAGCAGGCCGATGCGGATCGCGCGCCGCTTGGCGGGCGTGGCGCTGGGCGGCGGCATGTCGATAGCGATGACTTCGGCCACCGGTTCGGGCGCGGCGGCGGCG
>Ga0193702_1000159_pt1 | contig 26585 bp, 28 predicted proteins | sample U3a1metaG_FD_143060 | JGI IMG/M metagenome (GOLD analysis project Ga0193702, IMG submission 143060) | Soil microbial communities from a riparian zone of the East river system, Colorado, United States - U3a1 | ecosystem: Environmental > Terrestrial > Soil > Riparian zone | place: USA: East River... | reverse complement strand
ACATAAATTTTGGCAGAATAAAAATATCGTTGCCGGTTTGATATTTTACGCCATAGGCCTTATCCTTATCGCCTTTGCCACACAGGGATGGATGATGTATGTATTTATGATACCTTATTGCCTGGGCGGTATATCGGGTCCGGCTTTACAGGGATTGGCTACCAAAAAAGTAGCAAAGAATGAACAAGGAGAACTACAGGGCGCAATAACTATCTTAAACAGTATAAGCGTGATTATCGGCCCTGCTATATTCAGCTTTTTATTTTACCATTATACCAACAAACACGCTGGACTATATTTCCCTGGAGCGCCTTATTTGCTGGCAGCCATTTTAATGGTGATAAGTACCTTTTTGGCGATAAGGAGTTTTAAGAGGGCTTAATTTTGTAAACTTGTATTATGAAACCGGTTATTATAGGATTTGGTTTGCTGATACTTGCGTTATTTGTTCTGTTTAGCCTCCCCGGCTTATCCAGGCTGGACAATAGCATTAACAATGATACCTGGATAGCCATTTTTAGCCTGTCGTTCCTTGCTATAGGAATTGTGCTGAGCAGGAAGTTATTTGTACGCACCATTATTGTTGCCGAAGAAAAGCCTGCTGTTATCAATTACGATCAATTGCTTAAAGCCGGTATAAGTAAACGCGAGACGGATATCCTGCTGCTAATCCATGAGGGTTTATCCAACCAACAAATTGCCGATAAACTGTTTATTTCCGAAAACACCATTAAGAAGCATATCTCCAATATTTTCCAAAAGCTGGAGGTTGAACGCCGCACCGAAGCCATTAAGAAAGCGAGAGAGTTATCCATTATTACTTAACCTTTCTTTGTGCTCTTTGTGCCACCTTAGAGAGCTTTGTGGTTAAATAGTCGCGCGATTATTTAACCACAAAGAACACAGAGCCTTTACACAAAGAAACACAGAGCCTGCATATACTACTAAAGTTGTATTTTTAATGATTTGGGCAAAATAGCACTTTAGTATTAGTTCAAATTTAAAATGATGCCATTATCTTAGCTTGAAAATTAAAGAGTTATGAAAAAAGTAGTTTTACGTTTCGGGGCGTGGTCGTCCCTGTTCATGTTCATATTTTTTGTTTTAACATGGCTGGTTATCGGCCTTACAAAAGTTGATCATAAGGTACAAGGCGCTATTGGGTATGTAGCCATTATATGCCCGCTGCTGTTTGTTTATTTCGGGATAAGGTATTACCGCGATAAGGTAAATAATGGCAGAATCAACTTTTTAACCGCATTAAAGCTGGGTATGCTGATCATTATACTGCCTACCATTTCGTTCGCGATAATTGAAACGGTGTATGTGTTATATATCGACCCTAAGTTTTACGCCAACCTTGCCGCCTACGACCTGGAGCAGTACCGCAAGGTCCTCTCTCCTGCCCAATATGCGCTTAAACTAAAACAGGTAAATGAGCAACTGGAGTGGAATAAAAACCCCTTATATAATTTTTCGGGAATGATACTAACCATTGGCGCATTGGGGACTATAGTGACCTTGATATCGTCGTTGATGCTAATGCGCAGGACAAAAAAACAAGTGAATTAGTCCAATCCGCTCGTCTTACTGGTTAATCCGGGTGTTTCCATTTGGGTTAACATAACTTAACACAATTTAAAATTTATTTAATTAAGTAGTTGACAATCAATATATTGAAAATAGGCAGGGTTAACATAAATTACATGATCTAATATGGATTGTTTGATGTTTTGGGTTGTCCGGATTTATGATGTGGGGACAGGGCTTTGTCCCCACAGATTGCAAATCTGCAAGTAAATTAGTCCGGGATGAAACATCCGGACTAACCAAATTAATTCAAACCTGTTACTCCAACCAATTTAACTTAAAGTTTTATCTGTTATCTTATCACAACAAAATGATAACACACACTTAACAGCATCCGGGTATATTTGTGCATAAAACTAAAAAATTCTACCTACATGAAATTAAAACATTTACTAACGCCACTGGCAGTGGCATTGCTTTTTGCATCCTGCCAAAAGGGAACATTTACACCACAAATTGTAGACCCCACCCCATTATCTGCTACCTCTAATCTAACATCAAGGACCTTAGCCGTTACGCAAACTTTCGATGAAACATTCGAGTCGGCTACCAAAACTGCTTATGCAGATGCCAATGTCACTTTTACCAGTGGTTCATGGGACCTTAACAGCGCATTGGTAGGCACCAGCACTTCTGATGCTAAAACAGGCACTCATGCCATCCGCATTGAGAACACCGGTACCATCGGTATGAATTTCGATGTTACCACGGGCGCGTCTACCGTTACTTTAAGCTACGCGGTGTTTGGTTCAGATGGTTCGTCAGCATTCCAGTTATGGGAATCTTCAAACGGCGGCAGCACTTATACCCAGGTGGGGACCGGCTCGGTTACTGCATCGGCCACCACTTTGGCTACCGCTACATTTACTGTTAACCAAGCCGGTACACTGCGTTTCCAGTTGCGTAAAACAACCGGGGGCAGCAACCGTATCGACATCGACAACTTCACTATCAACAGTTTTGATAATGGTTCGGGTGGTGGCACGGGCGGCTCAACCGGCGATAACTCCAACCTGTTAATGGGCAACCCAAGCGGGGCAACCACCAGCATAACCAATTTCAATAACTACCTGTACGATCATACTTACTATGTAGAAAGCTATAACCGCACCAAAGGCGAACCGAATTGGGTAAGCTGGTATGTTGGCGCTACTACATTAGGTACGCAGGACAGGGCGAATGACTTCCGTAATGACCCTAATCTGCCAACAGGATGGTATGAAGTTGGCTCGACAAGTTATTCGGGTTCGGGTTTCGACAGGGGGCATAACTGCCCAAGCGGCGACCGCACAACTACCGTTGCTGCTAACGAGGAAACTTTTTTAATGGACAACATGATACCGCAGGCGCCGCAAAATAACGAGCAGACCTGGGCTCATTTTGAAGAATACGGCCGTACGCTGGTGACTGCGGGCAATGAGGTATATGTTATCATGGGCAGTTATGGATCTGGCGGTACAGGCTCAAGCGGTACAGCTACAACCATTAATGGCGGCAACGTGGTAGTACCATCAAATATCTGGAAGGTAATGGTAGTTATACCTAACGGTAATAACGACCTTAGCCGTATTACTGCATCTACCAGGGTTATTGCTATCAATACACCCAACATTAACACCACAAGCAGCGATTGGACACAATATATCACCACCGTAAAGGCCATTGAAACAGCTACAGGTTATACCCTGCTATCTGCCCTGCCCACCGCAGTAAGGACAGCTTTAGAAACAAAGAAAGATGCCGGCATCTAATTGCCAGTTTAACTTATAACAACAAACGCCGGACCCATCAGCCCGGCGTTTGTTGTTATTATTAGTTGGTTAGTTAGTCCGGATTTGCAAATCCCGGACTTAGATCATCAGGGATTTGCAATCCCAGGATAGGGCTTTGTCCCCGCAGATTGCAAATCTGCAAATAACATGGTCAGGGATTAAAAATCCGGACTAACGGGGGTATTACCAATGTTTATGTATCAACAAAAAATAACCCCCATTCTGAGTATTCATGAATATACTATCTAAATTATATCTTTTAATTTTATATTTAACACCGGGGCCTACATTTAATATACTATCCCTCACATTATAGCTCCAACTATAGTCACTGGGACCTTCGACATTTATAATAGGAGTTCCTTTTTTTTCAGGATTCAACGCTATTAAACATTTAGCCGAGCCATCACGATAAAAGATCCATTGATTGCCCATATAAATCCAATTGTTATTTTTTTCTTTCTTCTCCTCTATCCAAAATTCCTTATTTGAGTTCGTTATTAAAATTCGCTCAAAAGTCGTTTTTCTAACACAACTAACTAAAAGAAAAAGGATAATAAGTTTCCCGTTTTTCATGATTTTTCTAATTCCTTTCGCCCTTGTTGGTACAATCATCTCAGTTTATTTTTTCATAATAATGATTTAAATCTTTAACTAAAATAATTTTTGTCTTTCCGAAATACAATCTACTTATCGAGGTGTTAAAAGATGTACCAGACCTATCTTGAGTCAAATCAATTTTTGTCCCGTTGATGTAATACGAAATTTTGTAAGTGCCGTTCCCCAAAAAAGCGCTTTCAAAAGTATTATTAGTATATAGAATCAGTGTGTCTGGCTCATATGGAACTTCGGCAATAACTGGGGGATAGTTGAAATTCGTATTAGCATACTTGCCCACCAACGATTTCCTGATAAAAAAATTATTATACAAATAACTGAAGATAAAAACAATAATTAAGATTATGCTTATGGTAAAAGTCACTTTTTTCATTTGGCGAAGAATAAATATGTTTGATAGGTATTTGGTTTTTTATCGTTAAATGAAATACTCCTTGTTAGTCCGGATTTTTAATCCCGGACTAAGATTATCAGGGATTTGCAATCCCAGGATAGGGCAGTACTCCCGCAGATTGCAGGTATTCGGATTCAATCTCCTTCCAATTGTGCATGGCAAGATTATACCAAAACATAACCTTTTTGTCAAAGACGAAATTAGAATTTATTACAGGAACTCGTTGCGTTATCGGCTCATAATCCCGAGATAGTCCCCTGCTTCGTAAAAGATACATTTGAACACATGATAGTTGTAAATGCTCATTAACCGCTGTTGGGTCCAAAACTATATTTAAGCCCTTTGCCTCCGTCATAGCACTTGGATACATTATACCTGCGCAATCGCTCAAATGGCTTTGCTTATAGGTTTCTTTAAAAGCATGAAAAAAGGCGGTTAGTACCAAATATGAGTTAGGGTTCTTATCCTTGCCCCATTGCCTTGTGAGGCCTGAAAAATAGCGCCACACCTCTATAATAAATTCAAAAGTCTTTGGTGATGCCTCTTTCTTTATATGAGTTAGGGTTCTTATCCTTGCCCCATTGCCTTGTGAGGCCTGAAAAATAGCGCCACACCTCTATAATAAATTCAAAAGTCTTTGGTGATGCCTCTTTCTTTATATGGGTTATCCATTCATTTACTGGCTTATTAATAGCAGGATTTGAAATCAGGTGATCCTCGTCATAACAAAGATTAAGCACGGGTAACTGTTTAATTACTTTCCAAAATCCCAATGTAAAAAAAACAGGAAAGTTCATTCCCTCACCTGTGGAAATTTCTTTGCAAATTTCAAACAAAGGGCATTGATTTCGATAATTTATTAAGTCGCCATTCTCGTGATGAGTTGGGAGACATCCATAAAAAACTGATTCACCAGCAAGGTTAAATCTTCCGGAAGATACTGTCGCCAAGTCTTTATTATGAGATAATTCGCTTTCCTTAGAAAAAACCGGCTTGATATTTTGTCTGGCCCTGGTAATATAAGTAGTATCTAACAAGGAAAGCATAAAAGGTACATTGTTCAGAATTACCTTACATATTTCTTTCAATTCATTAAATCCATTATCTGCACATGATGACAAGGAAACGGATTTTATATAAAACAAACTAATTCTTAGCTGCCACAAGTTCGTATCAAGTGCTTTGAGGCTTTTTCTCAAATTATGAACTTTGTCGGTAGTAAATTCCATTTGTTCGTGTATAGTATCTAATATACAAAAATAAATAGCCTATCGCCCTATCAAGTAAGATTAAATATTTCCCTCAAAGTGTTTTTGGATGCAGAGCACAATGATGTATATAAATACAACAAAAAAATATTAACAGCATTAATCCAACCCACTCACCCCGCCCGATATCACAAACTTCATCATATCGGCAGAGTTTTTATCAATAGGCTTTACCTTATTGGCAGCGATAATGACCACCTGCCCGGCAAATGAATAGGAATAAGGGAAATAGACTGCGACTTCTCCCGGCAAGCCGAGTTTTGTAAGATCTTTTTGCACCAGGAAGCCTATCTTTTTAAGGCCGAACTCGTTTACTTCTACAATAACAGCTTCGTTGAATTTCTTTTCGTCGCCAACAAAGGCTTCTGTAAGGTCTTTTATGGAGGAATACAGAAAGTTGAAAAACGGCAGGCGGTTTATCCAGCGTTTAAACCAGCGTTTAATAGGGTCGGTTATAACATTGGTTACCAGAATGCCGGCTATCATGATAACCACGATCACATTTAAAATACCCAAACCGGGGATGTGCATGGGATGGCCTTTACTGTCAGTCCATAAAACATCACTCAAATTTAGCGCGGTATCAACGCTGGAAACGGCCCAGAATATCAAAAACGCGGCCGCGCCAATTGGCACAACCACAATTAATCCCTTAAAAAAGTAATTTAATAACGCTGATGCGATCCTTTTCATGGCAGATTGATATTACTCATAAAAGTACACTCTTTTTACCCGTTGCGAAATATTTGTTAGTATCTCATACGGAATAGTGCCTATTTCTGTTGCCAATTCTTCTATTCTTAGCTTATCATTAAAAACAATCACTTCATCGCCCTCGGCAACATCAATGCCGGTTACGTCAAGCATACACATATCCATGGTAATATTGCCAACAGTTGGGGCCAATATGCCGTTCACCAGCATCTGGCCTATGCCGTTACCAAAGGCACGTAAATAACCATCGGCATAGCCAATTCTTACGGTCGCTATTTTACCATCAGCCCGTAAAGAACCGCTACGGCCATAGCTAATGGTATCGCCTTTTAATATCTTTTTTACCTGCGCTACGCTCGTTTTTAAACTGGCAATAGGTTGCAGGGCATTATCAGAGGTGGACACCGCCGCGTCTATCCCATACAAACCAATTCCTAACCGCACCATATCATACTGCGCTTTGGGAAAGCGTGTTATGCCCGATGTGTTACTTAAATGCTTTATCACTTTATACCCCAAAGCGGCTTCTATTTGTTTAGTTGCTTTCTCAAACCGTTTGATCTGTTTTAGGGTAAACTCATCATGTTGCTCTGCTTCGCTGGCTACCAGGTGCGAAAAAACCGACAGCACACGGATGTATTTATTTTCTTCCAGCAGGTCGCATAGTGTTTCAATCTCGTAGCCCTCAAAACCAAGGCGGTGCATACCGGTATCAATTTTTAAGTGGACGGAATAGTTTAATATATCCCTGCGCTGCGCGAATTTAATAAACTCGTCAAACATCGCGAAGCTGAATATTACCGGCTCCAGGTTATATTCCACCAATTTATCAAATGCCGACTCTTCGGCATTTAAGATCATTATAGGCAACTCAATGCCCGATTCGCGCAGGGAAACACCTTCGTCAATATAGGCAACCGCCAAATAATCAACCTTATTGTATTGCAATACGTTGGCCAGTTCAAACGTACCGCTGCCGTAAGAGAAGGCCTTTACCATAGCCATCACCTTTACGCCAGGGTTTAGTTTGGCGCGATAAAAGTTTAGATTATTTAATAAAGCGTTCAGGTTGATCTCCATCACCGTTTCGTGCGCTTTTTGGGTAAGCGCCCGGCTTATCTGCTCAAATTCAAAACTGCGCGAACCCTTTATCAGGATGGTCTCGTCCTTGAAATTTAATGCGGATAAGTTTTGCAGCAGCGAGTTGGTATCGGGATAAAAGAACTTTTCGGGCACATCAAAAAATTGCTGATGGCTCCCAAGCGCCTCGCCTACCCCTATAAATTTATCTATCTTTTTGGTTTGGATAAGATCAGCCACCAATTTATACAAAGCATCTTCCTTTAAACCCGACTGGAATATATCTGATAAGATCAGCGTCTTTTTGCTATGCTGATTTTGCTGCGTCAAAAAATTAAGGGCTATCTCCAGCGAATGGATATCAGAATTATAAGTGTCATCAATTACCGAACAATTGTTAATGCCTGTTTTCAGCTCCAGCCGCATACTTACCGGGGTAAGGCGTTCTAAACGTTTGTCTGCTTCCTCGGGTGTATGATCCATAGCCAGCATGGTTGCCCAGCAAACAATAGCATTCTCAACCGATGCCTGGTCTAAAAACAGGATGATACATTCAATTTCTTTCCCTTTATATTTTGCCCGCAGGTAATAGTTTTTTGATATAACCGTTTCGCTGAAAACATACAGATCGGCTTGTTTAAAATTGCGGCTCCAGGTAAAACAGGTAGCATTGGGCATATCCTTTTTATACTCTACCAACTGGTCGTAATTATGAATAAGCAGCTTGCAGTTTTTAAATAGCTTTAATTTTTCCAGCACTTTTTCGCGGGTGTTCTCAAAACCCTCATCATGTGCCGAACCTAAATGGGTCAATACGCCAATTTCGGGCTTAATAATAGCTTCCAGCTTATCCATTTCTCCCGGCAGGGAAATACCCGCCTCAAATATGCCGAGGTCGTTACGGTCGTTTATTTGCCATACAGAAAGTGGAACACCAATTTGAGAATTATAGCTTTTGGGGTTGCGTACAATATTTTTATCGGCACATAACAACTGGTACAGCCACTCCTTAACAATGGTTTTGCCATTACTGCCGGTAATACCGATAACCTGCAGCTTAAATTTAGCGCGATGATGGGCAGCCAGCTTTTGCAGGGCAGCCAATACATCCAATACGATCAGAAAATTAGCATTAGGCAGCTTTAATTCCGGCCCTTCTTTTACTACAAAATTGCGTACACCCGCGGCGTAAGCTTCAGCAATAAATTCGTGGCCGTTGCGCCTGCCGCTTAACGCGAAAAATAACCCTTCTGTTGCGTTATTGATGCGGCGGCTATCTGTGAGTAAATTACTGACGATATCGTCGGTCAACAGCTCGCCTGTAGCGTTGATGATCTGCTGAACTTCTTTAATGTTATATTGGTTGCTAAGCATAGATGGTACGAATTTGCACTATTTCTGCCAATAGAAGAATTTTTAACGTATTTTGGTTTTAAATGGATGAGGCAAAACCAAAGAAAATAACCGACGAGAAGATTGGGCTAACCAAAGCCGAGCATTATTGCGCCTACCAGGAACGCTCGCAGCAGGAAGTGCGGGACAAATTATATGAGTGGGGATTGTACCCCCAGTCTGTAGAAAATATCATCTCGCAACTGGTAATAGGTAATTTTTTAAATGAAGAGCGATTTGCAAAAACTTATGTAAAAGGTAAGTTTAACCAAAAAGGCTGGGGTAAAATAAAGATAAAGCAGGGCTTAAAATTTAAACGGGTGCCCGATGTGCTGATAAAAAAAGCCCTTCAAACTATTGACCTTGACAATTATTTGCAAACCTTACAAAAGGTATTGCTGAAAAAAGCGGCTGTAACTACCGAAAAGAACAGCCAAAAACGCCGTTATAAGCTACAGCAATACGCCATGGGCCGGGGATATGAAGCCGACCTTATAGCTGATGTTTTGAAAAACAGCGACTTATAACCGCAGGTAAAAATTTTAAATCTTTTCCTTGCAGAATGTTCATTTCTGTCTATATTTGCACTCCGCAAGCGAAAAGGCAGCAATGCTAATAGCAAACCGGGAAATAACCAACGCGAAAGTAGCTCAGTTGGTAGAGCACGACCTTGCCAAGGTCGGGGTCGCGAGTTCGAATCTCGTCTTTCGCTCAAATCCCTTTCACAAGAAGGGATTTATTGTTAAAGGTTAGTATATTTACACAAATAGAAAGCCCATAACAAATGGACCACGCTCAGATGGTGGAACTGGTAGACACGCAGGACTTAAAATCCTGTTCCCGTAAACGGAGTGCGGGTTCGATTCCCGCTCTGAGTACACGACGGGAAAGACGATTTGACAATCGTTCTTTCCCGTTTTTATTTCCACCTAACTTATTGTTAATCAAACATATTAACATCGCCACTTCATTAATGCGGGCCGTTCGATAACTTTTGCCGTCAAATTACAGTTTTTCCCGATATAATTCCTTGACTTTAATATTCTTTCTGCTGTAACCATAAATTTTAGCGTAAAATAAAAAATACAGCCACATACTTAATAGTTGAATATTAAACAAATTAATCATTAAAATTATTTTTTAAAATATTGGTTGCATACTTGACTATTAAATATATAACTTTGTTTTAAAATTCATTTAAATGCAGGGGCAAGGAGAATCATTAGTAGAACACGGGCCACGTTTGATCATCATCACCGTTACCGCCGTATTTTGCGCCTTATTAGAAATAATTGATACCACTATTGTAAATGTAGCGCTAAACAATATGCGCGGAAGTTTAGGCGCAACTTTAAACGAGATAAGCTGGGTAATAACCGCCTATTCTTTAGCAAATGTGATCATTATACCTCTTACCAGCTGGCTTTCCCAACAATTTGGCCGGCGGAATTATTTTGCTGCTTCCGTAGTTATTTTTACGGTTTGTTCTTTTTTATGCGGTAATGCGCATTCCATAACTGAACTGATCATCTTTCGGTTTTTACAAGGCATGGGTGGTGGCGCGTTGCTGGTTACCTCGCAAACGATTATCACAGAAAGCTGGGCTCCCGAAAAAAGAGCCATGGCCCAGGCCATATATGTTTTAGGAATTATCGTGGGGCCAACTCTTGGCCCGCCTATAGGTGGTTACATCGTTGATAATTTCTCCTGGCCGTTTATCTTTTACATCAATATTCCCGTTGGAATAGTAGCAACCTTGCTTACATTGACCTATGTAAGAAGCCCTAAGTACGAACAAAAAAGGTCTGCCAGGGAGATCGACTGGCTTGGTATCATTTTGCTTGCCGTAGGTATTTCGTCTTTGCAATACGTTTTAGAAAAAGGGCAGGAAGATGACTGGTTCAATAGTCAACTTATTATTACGCTTTGCATTACTGCATTTTTAGGGTTATACCTGTTTATCTGGCGTCAACTGGAAACCAAATTTCCGGTGGTTAATTTACGGGTGCTTAAAAATGGCAATTTACGGATGGGGGTTATGCTTTCTTTTGTAATGGGGTTTGGCACGTTCGGTTCCACTTTCGTAATCCCGCTGTTTACACAATCCCTATTAGGATGGACAGCCCAGCAGGCTGGTGTCCTGCAATTGCCAAGCACATTATTTACCGCCGTGATGATGCCTGTTGTAGCTACTTTAATTCAAAAAGGTGTTCAGCAAAAATACCTGATTGCAGCCGGAATGTTTGTGTTTTACATTTTTTGTATGTTATGCTACAGGATTATTGTGCCGGATACCAGCGCGGGCGATTTCTTTTGGCCATTAATCGTAAGAGGGTTCGGCTTAGGTTTATTATCGGTACCGGTAAGCACCATGTCATTATCTACCTTAAAGGGGCAGGAAATTGGCCAGGGAGCGGCCTTTACAGGCATGATGCGTCAATTAGGCGGGTCATTTGGTGTGGCGCTTATATCTACTTTTTTGTCGAGGGAAACCAGTATCCACCGGGTTGATGTGGTTAGCCATTTAAATGTAAATGATGCTAATGTACAAAACCGGGTTTCGCAATTGGCTGCAGGCATACATGCGCATGGTCTTGATAGCTTAGCCTCGCGTAATACGGCCTATCAAATGATGGACAATTCAGTTACACTACAGTCTACCCTTTTATCTTATATGGATGTATTTATGATGGTGGGTGTAATTTTTGTGGTTTTTGTACCCTTAGTATTATTAATCGTTAAGAAATCTAATGCTAAGGTCAGCCTGGCGGATGCGGCGCATTAGGGAAACAGGATATCTTTAAATTTTATATTATTTTCGTAGTTGATCTAGTTAAATTTAATCATTCATGATAACACCGGAAAAAAATAAAACAAATGTTGAGCTGGCAGTAGACCTTGGGTCTATAATGCAGGAGCTGAGAAATTTAACGAGAAAATATATCCAGAAAAAGATAAAGGAACAGGATATTGATCTCACCTTTGAAATGCTGGAAGTAATGGGGTGCCTTTGGAAAAAAGATGGCCTAAACCAGCAGGAGATAGCTGACCGGACTTTCAGGGATAAATCCAGTATGACCTATTTATTGGATAACCTGATCAAGCGAAAACTGGTCAAACGGTCGGCAGATGAAAATGACCGGCGAAATAAGCTTATTTTCCTAACTAAAGAAGGGGTAAGCTTAAAAGAGATCTTATATTCCTGGTTAGCGGATGTTTATGGGCTGGCTTCAGGAGATGCTTCCAGCGAAGATTTACAAAACGGGATACTGCTTATCCGGAAAATGGTTAACAATTTAAAAAACGAATAAAAAATTTGCCAAAAAGGTTGAATACTTGATTATCTATTTATTGACTAATTATAATGGCTATGGAAATTGGTAAAAAATCCATAAAGAGGTTATGGGTTAGGCTTGTTGTTTTTTTTGAACGGGAAATGACTTTCACGCTTTGGTTTTGGTTTGTTGTTTTTTTAATCGCACTTCTAATGAAATTAAAATGAAGACATTATTGATACCCATTGACTTTTCAGCTACGTCAGGAAATGTGATCCGCTACGCAATAGACTTTGTGAAGGATGTTCCTGTTGAAAGGATCATACTTTTAAAAACCTATTATACCTCAATGGCTGCAGTATTGCTGCCTTCGGCGGATTTTGTACAGATGGATGCACAAGAAATAAGTGATGAAAGACAAAAAATCGAAAGCCATGTAAAGTTTATCGCCCATAAATTGCTAAAAAAATGTAACTCTTCTATCCAGGTAGAATCAGGCATCAGTGAACTTCCTTTGTTAAGTGCCATTCATGAGGCAATAGCTGCAGAACAACCAGATCTTATCATGATTGGAAGTGATCATAATTCCAGAGAGGGCCACAGCCCTATTGGGGAACAAGTGATCAGTATCAGCAAAATGAGTACGGCCCCGGTATTGATTATTCCCGCAGGCTTGCACTACCGAAGTGTCAAACAGGCTTTGGTCCCCTGCGATTTTGCCGCTATTTCCCGAATAGCCCTTTTAAAGGGGCTGGAGTCATCACAATAATGGCTGCATCCTAAATTAATTGTTTTAAATGTAGGCCCCGAAGGGACAAACAGCACACCTTCGGAAGAAAATACCGATACACTTAAAGAGCTGCTCGAAAACTATGCTTACCGGGTTTATTATGCCAAAGACAAGAATATTGTTCACGGAATTCTTGATTTCAGTGAACAACATGAAGTTCAATTGATTATAGCGCTTCCCGGTCATTATAGCTTCTTCAGTAATTTAACCCATAAAAGTATTACCGACGCCCTTGCAGTAAATGCCGATCAGCCGGTTTTGATACTCAAATAACTAACAGATTAATGAAATTAAATCACAGGATATGATTAATCATGAGTTCAATAAAATAAAAGTGGCTGACGGTTCTGAAATTGACTTGTATGCAGCCTTTCCTGACCGTAGTGGCAATTTTCCTGCTGTTATTATTTTGCAGGAAACTTTTGGCATTTCGGAACATTTGAGTGATGTTGCTGAAGAGTTTCGCAAAAAAGGTTATGCCGTTGTAGCGCCTGATCTTTATGGCCGGATCACAGCAAGGCTCTGCGCTAATCAAATTATAAAGCCTGTTATCCTGCCTGAATATGCTGTCTTTATAAAAGATGGTTTAACTGCTGATATAAAAGCAGCTTACCATTGGCTATTGCAGCAAGACAAAGTTATAAAAGACAAAATCGGTTGTGCCGGATTTTTTGCTGACGGCAGGCTTTCTTTCCTGGCAGAGATGACACTGCCGTATTTAGCAGCATCCCGCCTGGATAGCATCCTGCTTTTTTATGGTAACGAATCTGAAAGACAATCAACCCATCGTAAGGTGTACGATCAGGTTAACACTTTAAAGTATACCCGTCATCAGCGTGCCTGCGAATTTATCACAGCTGATGATCATCAATCCGATAAGGAACATTCCGGCTATTCGTCACTTGCTGCAAAAGAAGATTGGATCATGACCCTATCCTTTTTTGAAGATCGCCTAAAATGATAAGAAAATTTAAAATGATGGTCACTTGTAAGGAATGGCGAGCTGGATTATCCTGACTTTTCTATGCCAATAATCCGTTTCGCATGATCATAAATCCAAGCCAAAAAATGTCAAAACAAAAAAACCCGATACTCTCGTATCAGGGTTTTTGTCGATTCATTTCAAGTACTCCCAAAGGTGCAACTTACAAATCATTTTGAAAAAGATTTAAGACTTTTAGTTGGTTTAATTAGTGATTGAGGTGGTTTCGTTGATTGGTAACGGCTTTTAGGTAGATAGTGAGGTGATAACACCGACCATAGGCTAAACTGTTTTATTCTAATTCCACTTTTCTATTTTTCTGAATCAATATTATGTACATCACAAAAACAAAAGCCGCATAAAAAAATTGACCGCGGGATACGCCTACTCCATATGGAAACCAAATGCCCGGGATAACATGCAATACAGATACTTCTGATGGAAACAAGGCAATTATCAGCAATAATAGTGCTACTAAAACTAATAAGCCTTTCGTGCCTTGTTTACGGATTCCCTTGTAGGTGATAAACAGCATCAATGCCAAAAGCAACAATCTTATATAATCTACAATTGTTTGATAATGGGTATGGATCATGGCGTTTGAAACCCAGCAAACTCCGAGCATTTGAATTACCACATATAATAAAGCAAGTATGGCAATAATTTTAGGCAGCCATTTGGGTTGATGCAGGTCAAACCATTCCCACCAGGCCATCAGCCAACTGCCAAGCATCAATGGCCTAAGAATAGCCGTTCCTAAGATAGTTGCCTGATGTCCGCTCTCTATTTGAAACCAAAAATAAACAGCCTGGTTAAGCCGTACCAATCCTACCAAAACCAAAGCTGTGATAAACCATTTATAGGTTTTTGTTTGTCTTCCACTCCTGTTCAGTAAAAAAATTGTTGCTGCCAGCAAAATAAACATCACTGGCAAAACAACTTCTACGATATAGCCTTTTATGGTTTGTTCCCATTGAAACCTGTATTTTTTTTCGATATGAGTTTTTTCTCCAAGAGCTGGAGCCACATGAATACCACCTGAACCTGGACCCCGACTTGCTGAACTCATCCATACCCTAAAAGCAATTGTAATATGCTGCTCTTTTTTTACATTTTGCGGCAACACGAACATACGAGGCTGGATACTGTAAATTATTGGAACTTTACCAGAGAAATCACCTGCATTACCTACAAGTGAGCCGTTAATAAATAGCTGATAGGCATCCTCAACAGCAGGTGGCGCTGATAAAGCCAAATTGTTTCTCGTTAAACTATCCAATGGAACTTTCAGCCGGTACCAGGCGTAACCTGAATAGTTTGAATGTCCTTTGGCTGTCCAGCCCGGTATAAAGCCCGAAAGTCCCACATCGTCATCATGTACTCCTGGCGGTGCGGTAAGATCCATGGTTTCCCATCGCGAATCGTTATAGCTGGCCTGGGAATATTGCATATTATCCCCAACTGTAAATTTCCACGGACCGTTAAGTGGTATGATGTTTTTATCGGCGCGCAATGTTTCCTCGGTAGTTGCAGAATGAGAAAGGTAGATTGCGGTACCTGCTACCAAAAGCAATGTGATAAATATCATCACATATAGACTATAGAATTTGTATTTGTTTCTCATTACGAAATAACTTTATAGCCTATAATTGAAACGCCCGGATATTATTCCCGCTGTCTTATTCAAAATTACTGTTTTAACCAATTAAGCGAAATAAAACTTCTAAATCCTCAATAAAGTATTTGGAAATCTGCGTCTTGGAGAGTACTTCTAAAAACAAATCGACACAAAGCCTGGCCTGCAAAAGCAAACCAGGCTTTGTTGTTTTATAGTGTTACGATAACGTAAGCGGTGGGCTTACTTTTTATTCGCCTACAGTGCCTGTCTTAACCTCTCCTGCCCTTTTGTAATTGGCCATAATAACGCCGCTTGGGGTAGCTGTGCTTTCTACCAATGTAAATGCTGCCGGCATTGCGCCGTTGTCAAATAGTTTTTTTCCGTTACCCAATATTACAGGGTGAATATTAAGCCAGAACTCGTCCACTAAATCGTGCTGTAACAGTAGCTGCACCAGTTTGCTGCTGCCCCAAATTTTGATATCAGGACCTTCTGAGTTTTTAAGCTTTTCGATGTCTGCCACACTTGTCAAGAATACTGAATTTCCCCACCCGATAGCTATCGGGTCCGATTTTTTCATGGTGTTGGAGAATACATATTTTGTTACTTCATTGATACCCGGCCAATGGTCGGCATGTTGTGGCCAGTAAGAAGCAAAGATCTCGAATGTTTTTCTGCCCAGCAGAAGATCTGCTGACGTCATCTGTTTTTGCATAACCTTACCAGAAACTTCGTCACCATAAGGTGCGGTCCAACCGCCATATTTGAAACCGCCTGATGTATCTTCCCCGGGTCCGCCGGGTGCTTGCATCACTCCATCTAATGTAATAAATGACAAAACAATAATTTTTCTCATGTGATTTTTCCTCCTGTTGTAATATATTGGTTTTTGCTATGATACAAATCTCAACAATAAAATAACAACACCCGGGGTACATATACGACAAATCAAGGGTAGATTGCGACTGATGGTAAGGGACAATTATCAGTTAGTCCAGGATTTACAATCCTTTTCTTATTTCATAGCATAGTTCCACCATTCCGTTTTTGTAGGCAGTCACGTTTTTCAAGTGTAATGCTTGTTCTTGCCCTATTTGATCAAAAAATGGTATTCCGTCGCCTAAAATAACAGGCAGGATTGACTGTCTTATTTCGTCTGCTAAGTTTAAGTGAATGAAACCTTTAGCCAATTTAGCACCGCCCACAAGCCAAATATTTTGGTAGTTTGGTTTTAACCGTTCGTTCACCAATTTGTTTAGATCGCCCGAGTAAAATTCAATGTTCTGCCTGTCAGCAGGCAGGTTTCTGTGAGTTACCACAATGGTCGGCACATCCCCGTAAACCCATCCGTAAGATTTTGAAAGTTCTAACGCGTGTTCATACGTGCGCGAACCCATAACATAGCAGTCTATTGTTTTCAAAAACTCCGCCGCTTCTTGTTCCGTAACATTAACGCCTTTTTCATAGTTATCGGCTGTCTCAAACCACGAAACGCTATTGTCTGTTTTGGCAATATAGCCGTCAAGGCTTGAAACCATGTGTATGGTTATTTTGGATGAGTGCGCCATCATTTATCAGGGCCAAAGAATGCTTCTATATCCTTTATTTTTGCTTATTATCAGGGAAACTTATACCAGGCCCAAAGAAACATGTAAACTCCTTTATTTTACCAGCTTTAAGTTTAAAATACTCCGTGTTCTCCATTTCCTTGCCATCCAAAGTCCAGCCATGATAGAGTACAAAGGCATCATCTCCATCAACAACAAGTTTATCAATATGAAAACTTTTGATGTTGGCGGAATTTGGCCAACACCTTACCTTATATTCCTTTATATCAATATGATCATCATTTGGACTGTTGAAAACAAACCCATCAGCGAAAAGGGACTTCAACATGTTCCAATCTTTTTTCTCATAAGCGGTATAAACCGCTCTAACTATTTTTTCGTTAGATTGCTTGCTACTTTGGGCGGTACAGTGGACGGTAAGCAAGAGCAGCGTAATCGCAAACAGGCATCCAATCCCGGTTTTTTTAAGTTTATTTTTCATATAAATAATTTTTACTCTAATGTAACTATTATTTAGGCCCTGCTAATCATTTAAGCCCTTCCCATTCATAATTTGCGGCATATATTTTTCGACCCTTGCCTCACGGGTTTGGGATTGTTTAGGTTGAGAGAAATGCAACAGGTAGGCTCTTTGCCGTCCTGGTGTTAAGGCTTCAAAAGCGGTTTTTAGGGCGGGGATATGATCCAGTTTGTTTTTAAACTCTGCAGGCATCGTAAATTCTGTGGTCTTTTTAAGTTCCACTTTTAACCCTGCTTTTTCTACCTCAATGGCTTCATAAATATAGGCTTTCAGGATGGGTTCCTGTTCAACTATCTCCCCAAGATTGGTGAACCGTGTTTGGCGCGCCGCCTGCACATTCTCTGTTTGCTGGATTAGAATATCATGGGCATCATTTAATAAGGCTCCTTTAAAAAACAAAAAAGCGCAGTATTCTTTAAACACATGTATCAATACGATGTTATTCCCGTTGAGTGTATAACAAGGGCAGCCCCATTTTAATTCTTCAGTTAGTCCACAGTCGAGAGCGATCATTCTTAACCGCTCAATTTCTTCCTGCCACTTTTGGGCTTTGTTAAAATAAAAATCAACTTTGGGATTCGTCATAGTTACCAGCTATTTACACAAATTTAAACTTTTAAACATCCCCTGAAACCCCTGGCCGCATAATAGCTCTCTGCCCCGTTATGATAAAGAAATACGGTATCATAGCGGCGATCACAAAACACGGCTCCGTCAAGTTTCCTTATATCATCGGGCGTTTTTATCCAACTGGACGTTTTGGTGTCAAATTTTCCCAATTGCTGTAACTCCCGGTATTGTTCTTCCGATAAAAGTTCAATACCCATATCAGCGGCCATATTAACAGCGCTATTTTCCGGCTTATATTCTTTTCTCGATTCCAATGCTTCACGATCGTAACAAAGGCTCCTGCGGCCTTTAGGGCTTTCTACAGAACAATCATAAAAAATATATTCGCCGGTTTGCTTATCATAACCAACCACATCAGGTTCGCCGCCGGTTATTTCCATTTCATAGAGCGACCACAATTTTTCAGTATTCGCTTCCAGCTTTGCTTGTACTTTGACCCATTCAAGGCCGTCATGACGGCTGCTGTTTTTCTCGAAACGGGCTTTTAATATGCCGAGCAACTCTTCGCGCTGTTGTGGTGATAAGTCCTTTTTCATTATTAATTAGCTACAGTTATCTTCCTGTTAGCAGGCCTCAAATACCATGACAACACGGTAAAAAAAGCCAGTACTGCCGGGGAAATTATTTGCGCATGGACATCATTGCTGGCAATATGCGAGATCACCGCACCGGTCATCGTAAAAAACAAACCGGCATACGCCCATTCCTTAAGCAATTTAAATTTCGGTATCAATATCGCAATTATGCCCAACATCTTCCAAATACCGATAAGCGAAATAAAATAAGCAGGATACCCGAGTGGTTTAAAACCCTGCATCACCTCTTTCAGCTGCAAGGCTTGCGCCAATCCGCCCGAAAAAATACAAAAGGATAATATTACCGTAATTATCCAATACCAAATGAGCTTTCTCTTTTCCATTTTTTTATTTTTTAAAAGTAGTTAATAGTTCCTCTATCCGGTTATGCGCCATGTTTATTCCCCAGGCAAAGGGTAACTTCAGCACCTCGTCCCGCTGTGCAACTGATTCATAAATTACGTGCATATTGACTTTGCTGGTGCTACCGGTAAGTTTTTCAAATTCTGTTATCTCCAGCTGGACACCAAAAGGCGTATTCGCCATTTCAAATGTCCGGGTGATCTTTTGGTTCGGGATAAAATCATGAAATACCCCGATAAACCCGTGTTTATTTCCTTTCGGGTCGGTTGTTTCAAATTGGTAACTACCGTGTTTTTTGCTTTCCAGTTTCAGTACTTTGGTTCCCATCCATTGCTCAACAAGTTCCGGCTCTGTGTAAGCTCTAAAAAGCAGGTCTACCGGCAAATCAAATTCCCTGGTTATGGTTAGGTCATGTTTGCCGTCTTCGGCATTGATCTTTGTTTTCTGTTCCATACTATTTTATTATTAACACGAATGTTCTCGAATTTTTTCGAATTACACGAATTTTAACAGCGAAACTAATTCGTGTAATTCGCTATAATTCGTGAAATTAGTGCAGTTCATTCTTTTTATATTCTTTCATTATGCTTTCCAGTTTATTAAATCGGTCATCCCACATTTGGCGGAATGGCTCGATGAACTCGGCTATTGCTTTCATGTTTTTTGCGTTGAGGTGATAGTAAATTTCCCTGCCGTTTTGCTCTTGTTTAAGCAGTTCGCATTCCATGAGTATTTGCAGGTGTTTCGAAACTGTTGGCCTTGCGGTGTTAAAGTTTGCGGCTATTGCGCCAGCTGTCAAGGCTTGCGAAGCAACCAACAACAATATGGCCCTCCTTGTCGGGTCGGCTATGGCCTGGAAAACGTCTCGTCTTAAATTCATTGCGTAGTTATTTGACTACAAATATATAGGTAGTTATTTAACTACGCAAATTTTTTTTAAGCTTTTTTAAAGCACAAAAGCCGCTCGAAATTCGAGCGGCTTTTGCAGGTATTCTTATTCTGTATTGTGATCTCGCCGGGCCCTACTTCGCCCCCGGATACCAATTCCTCAAACGTACATCAATGTTTTTATCACCGGCATTTACCAGGGCCTTAAACTTTTCGGTATCCTGCCCGCGGTAATGGTAAGGGTAAACAACCTTTGGTTTAAAAGCCAGCACACCACCGGCTGCTGTAGTTACATCCATGGTATAAGGCAGGTTCATACATACAAAAGCAATATCAATATTTTTCAGCGCCCTCATTTCGGGGATGTCAGCCGTATCGCCTGATATATAAATATTTTTACGGCCAATGGTCAACACATAGCCGTTACCCCTGCCCTTGGTATGCGCGGCGGTTGGCGATTCGGGCAGGTTATACATCGGTATAGCTTCAATAGCAATACCTAACTGGGTGGACTTATCGCCGTTTTTTAATATGACAAGTTTTGTTTTATCAGTAGTAGCCGGCAATTTATCAGCTACCACTTGCGGAACAACCACAACCGCATGAGTGGTGTTAATAGCGTCAATTGTCTTTGGGTCGAAGTGGTCGCCGTGAATATCCGTTAGCAGTATCATATCCGGTGCGCCCAGGCCCTTAAAGGCATCTGCCCCGCCTGTTGGGTCGATATATATATTTTTGCCCTGGTAGCTCAATACCAGCGTGGCGTGGGTAATAGGCTGAATGGTTAGCTCTCCGCCTTTAATTGCTTCATGGTCGGCATCCGGGCGTTGCGCGTATGCAAATACCAGGTTTAACGAAAATAAAAGGGACAATGCAAAATTTTTCATGGTGTTTATTTTAAGGATATGGTTTCTTATTGACAGGATGAATAAAATGCTGTAAATTAATAAATAATATTCGTTTAGCTTAGTTTGTCAAAATCAAATTCCCTAAAGTTAAAGCTTTTTACCGATGGGCTTGCGGCAACCGTTGCTGCATATTCATTACGCATTTCAAAGCTGCTAAGTTGCCAGTTGTTTTGGGTTGATAACAAATCGCCTTCTACCGTTTCAGTCCCATCAAGCGACGGGATCAATAACAGGTGGTCTGTTAATCCTATCCCTGTTGCTTTTAGTATGGCTTCTTTACGCGTCCACAATAAAAAGAATCGTTTTAATGAGTCTTGTTGCTTAATATAGTATATCTCCCGTTCGCTAAAGTTAAGGTGCAATATATCCTCATAGCTAAAATTGGGTTTTATTAATTCTACATCGATACCCACTGCTGATTTTGCTACAACGATAAGTACCCAATCTGCAGAGTCTGAAAGATTAAAATTAAATTGTCCGCCCAGGTGATCTATAACAGGCTTTCCATTCTCTGTTATTTTAAACGCAATATTTGCAGCGGGCTGCTTTAAATATTGCGCCAAAATATACCGTAACGCTCCGTGCCTGATGATATACTTATTACGGTCTGCCTTACTAAAATACTTATCCGACCGTTTAACTTCTTCGGAGTTTAAAACTTTTAAAAGAACATGAACATGCTGTAAATTTGAACTGATATTTATCTGCCAAATATCAACCTGGTCACTTATTTTAAAATCACATAGCTCTGCCTTTTCCCAAATTATATTATTTAAAAATTGATTATTTAAGGTGATCAAACTCATTTTCTAACCAATTTTATAGGGTTAAGGCGCAAATTAATTTATTGGTAAAATTAGTATAAAACCTATAACCCGAAAATTGTACATTTATACTTCTAAAATCACCAATAAACCTATTAATATTACCTTATGAAATGGATACTTATAACCGGCTTCGTACTGGTTGCGGCTTTCTTCGCGGTTTCGATGAAAAACAAGCAGCCGGCAGATATTATTCTTAAATCCGCAGTTTTTAAAACCGGCGATGATAACTCATGGAGTTCACCGCAGTTTGATGATTCGGGCTGGAGTAAGATCGACCCATCTAAAAATTGGGAGCAACAGGGTTTTGACAATTATGATGGCATAGCCTGGTACCGTTTCAAAGTAACTATTCCTTCCTCCTTTAAAAATGAGGCCACCTGGAAAGATTCGCTTAATTTCAGTCTAGGGCAAATAGCCAATTCGGACGAAAGCTTTTTAAATGGCGTGCCAATAGGTAAAACAGGCGCTTTCCCGGTAACCGGGGCCACCACCCCACCTGCCCGTGGCAGGAATACCGGCACCGTAGTACGCAATTATCGCGTGGCGTCCACAAATCCTGCTATACGGTGGGATAAGGAAAACGTTATTGCTGTACGGGTTTATAATAGCCGTGGTAATGGCGGATTTTCGTCTATACCATCCATTAATATGCTGGAACGCATAACCGGCGTAAAAATTTCTTATAGCCAAATCCCGTTTACCTTTATGGGGAATAAAGTAAGTAAAGCCATTTTACTTCAAAACACATTCGGAACCAATGTTTCGGGCACATTTAAGATCAACGCGGTTAATGACGATAATAAAGTGATCTATACTGCTACAGAACCCGTTAGCCTAAGTGCCGGGCAAAGTAAAAGCTATAATATAGCATTGGATAATTCATCGCGCACCGCAATTGAATACACCTTTACCGAAGGCGAAACCAATAAAAAATTAAGCGCTGCGGAGGTAACCCCTTATATTCTTACCCCCGCTGTAGGTATACAACCCCGTATAAATGGCGCTAAGGTTTTCGGCATCCGTCCCGGCTCGCCGTTTATGTTTAAAATACCGGCTACAGGGCAGTTGCCTTTAACTTACTCGGTTCAAAACCTGCCCAAAGGGTTAACCCTTGATGCCAAAACAGGTATAATTACCGGTAAACTGGGGGCTAAAGGCGAATACAGAATGAATTTTGTTGTTAAAAATTCTGCGGGCCAGGCCACCCGCGAGTTCACTGTAAAGGCGGGCGACCTGCTGGCACTTACACCACCCATGGGCTGGAACAGCTGGAACGCCTGGGGATTAACCGTGAGTGATGAGAAAGTGCGCAGTTCGGCCAACTCACTGTTACAGAACGGACTTCAAAATCATGGGTGGACCTATATCAATATTGATGACGGCTGGGAATTGCCAAAACGTGCTGCCGATGGCACCATTGTAACCAATGAAAAATTTCCGGACATGAAAGTACTGGGCGATTATCTGCATCAGAACGGGCTTAAATTTGGCATCTATTCATCTCCCGGCCCTATGACCTGCGGTGGGTATTTGGCAAGTTATCAGCACGAATTGCAGGATGCTACCAGCTATGCAAGCTGGGGTGTTGATTATTTAAAATATGACCTATGCAGCTACCGCACTATAATTGGGAGCGATACCACACTGGCAGCCCAGCAAAAACCTTATTTTGTTATGGAAGACGCCTTAAAAGCACAAAAAAGAGATATTGTTTATAGCTTATGCCAATACGGTATAAAAAATGTATGGACATGGGGTCGTGCAGTTAACGGCAATTTATGGCGCACCACCGGCGATATTACCGATACCTGGGCAAGCTTATATAATATCGGCTTTGTTAACCAGGAAAAGACCACCGCTTATACCGCGCCCGGAAGCTGGAACGACCCTGATATGCTGATCATCGGTTATGTGGGATGGGGAAACCAGCACAACACCCATCTTACGCCCGATGAGCAATATACGCATATCAGTTTATGGAGTATTTTATCTGCCCCGTTACTGTTAGGTGCAGACTTAAGCAAACTGGATCCGTTTACCCTGAACCTGATCACCAACGATGAAGTGATAGCTGTTGACCAGGACCCCAAAGCCAGCCCGGCTAAACGTGTTGCAAAGACTGCCGATTATGAGGTTTGGGTAAAGGACCTGGAAGACGGCAGCAAGGCTGTGGGACTGTTTAATACAAGTGCTGCAAATGCTACCATTAGTCCATAGGTCGCGGATGTTGTAATTACCGGTAATTACAACATCCGCGACCTATGGCGGCAAAAGGACCTGCCAAAATCAGGTACGCTTTTTAGCTCGATGGTTCCATCGCATGGAGTAAGATTGGTAAAGATCAAGAAGGGCTGAGTTTGAGTCACTGACGATATTTAAAAGCGGGCAATTTTATTGTCCGCTTTTTTCGTTTAATGGCTGCATTCATATATAATGCAAATTACCTCGCATCCGTGCCACACCTAAATCCCAAATGTTCCATCCCGGTGTCTTCGGTACTTTTCATTCTGCGGGCCATGCGAGAGCCCGAACAATAGCTGTCATTACATAAAAACGATCCGCCTTTTAGTACCCATTTTTTTTTGCGATGGGTTCGTCAGGGTCATAACTGGTTTTGGCTACATGCAAATAGCATATCCAAACACAATGTAATTAAAAACAAGTTACTCCTCCGCATCACCACCTTCCACATTATTTTTTACCCGGCTTTGGATATACATGATTATTGCTTGCCCATGTATGCCACATTTTATTCAGTTCCTTAACCTTATCCGGGTTTTGGGCTGCCACATCATTTATCTCGGTCTCATCTTCGTTTATTCGGTATAAATGCCAGGTGGTATCGTTTGATAACGAAACCATTTTCCATCCCTGAAACCTAACATACCTGGCCCGGTAATGCTCATTAAATATAGCTTCATTTTCGGCAACGGGTAAGGCTTTAAACGAGGGTACCAAGCTTCTCCCCTGCATTGGCGTTATTTGATGGCCTTTAAATTCTTTAGGATATTGAGCGCCTGCCAGCTCAACAAATGTTGCCATAAAATCTTTTACGTGTCCCAGTTCACTGGTCATGCTGCCTTTTTTTAGACTGATTCCCTTTGGCCATGAAGCGATCATCGGGGTATGTATACCACCTTCGTATGACTCTACTTTCCAATACCGATAAGGTGTGTTGGCTACATTGGCCCAGCGCGGCCCTATAGACGAATAGGTAGTTTCAACTCCGGGCACTGCCTTCTTTTTAGTGTCGTATACTATCTTCCTGCCATCCCTTGTTTCGTCCGGCCGGTCAAAACCGGGGCCGAAGTTGGCACATAACTCGTTGCTCGCCCCATTGTCAGACAGGAAAACGATCAGCGTGTTATCAAGTTTCCCGGTTTCTTTTAAGGCTTTTATAATACGTCCAATACCCTGATCCATCCGGTCGATCATGGCGGCATGTACGGCCATTGCAGCCGCGTCCCAATCTTTATCCGGGTTATCTGCCCATTTAAGGTCGTTACCCCAACGCGGTGAAAGCGGCGCTTTTTTAGGGTCGATAAGGCCCATCTTTACCATTCTTCTGTATCGCATGGCACGTATACTGTCCCAACCTACTTTATACGTGTCCTTGTACTTCGCTATATCTTCGGGTAAAGCCATCAACGGCCAATGCGGCACATTTTCTGCCACGTATAAAAAGAAAGGTTTATTATCCCTGCTAAATTGCTTTATATAGGAAGCTGCTGTGTCATTTATCGCATCAGTATGGTAATAATTTGGCGGAACCGTTTTTACAGGCTCCGTACCGTTAACCAAACTAAACGGATCAAAAAAATCAACCACCCCCCAAATGGTGCCATAAAATTTTTCAAATCCACGATTGGCCGGGTATTGTGATAAAGGCGAAAATGTAGGGTGATAGCTTTGATGGTCCATCCATTTCAATTGCTCTTTAGGATCCTTTTGCCCATCGGTATTGGATACATGCCATTTACCCACCATGCCCGTATGGTAACCCGAAGCCTTTAAAACTTCGGCAAGTGTAACCGTGTTATTTGTTAGAAACCCCCTGTAACCCGGCTCGTCTTCCGCGTCGGTCATATTGCCTATGCCGGCATTGTGGTTGTATAAGCCGGTTAACAGCGATGCCCTTGTAGGGCAGCAACGCGAGGTATTATAAAATTTAGTGTACTTTATTCCGTTTGCGGCCAGGTAATCAATATTGGGGGTATGCACTTCGCCACCATAACAGCCCACATCCGAAAATCCCATATCATCTGCCAGTATTACTACAATATTGGGCCGCGCCATTGCAGCCGGCTTTGGGTGCGGTTTGCTCTGCCAGGCAATAGATAGGGCGGTAATTGTACCTACGGCAGCTGCGAACAGGTAAATTTTAGGTAAGCTCATAATAAAAGGTTATAAACAAATGTAATTTTTTTGATCGATTTTGCCGAATTCTGTTAATATGGCTAACAGCCAGGCTTTGGTTATTAACACAATATTCACTATGCAGTGCAATAGGGTTTGAGTTACCCGAGTATAAGTGCAGGTAGCTTTCCTTGCCAAAAAGTCCGGCTATTATAGAAGGGGACTTTGCACGGCTTAGGAGCGGTCAACCCATTACGCAAAAAATCCCTATATTGTCATACCAATTCTTAACCCATGTTTGATATTTGTTGCGTAGGCCATATCACAGCTGATAAAGTGGTAACCCCACTATCTGTTAAGTATATGCCGGGCGGTACCGCTTACTATTTCTCCTGCGCCGTTGCCAACCTGGATATGAGCTATCGGTTGGTTACCTCCCTCGCCCCTGCCGAAATGC
>Ga0193702_1000158_pt1 | contig 26652 bp, 31 predicted proteins | sample U3a1metaG_FD_143060 | JGI IMG/M metagenome (GOLD analysis project Ga0193702, IMG submission 143060) | Soil microbial communities from a riparian zone of the East river system, Colorado, United States - U3a1 | ecosystem: Environmental > Terrestrial > Soil > Riparian zone | place: USA: East River... | reverse complement strand
CGGTTTGCAGCAGCATCTTCCTGTTTAACCTGCTTATTATCAACATTAGCATTAGGTGCTGTTTTAGCAGGTGATTTAGTTTCAGGTCTGCTGTTTGCATCAATGGCAGGAGCGGCTTTTGCGTTATGCCCGTTGCTGTTAAACGCGTGCCCGTTAACCTTGTTCATTGCTGTTGCTGCCGGTCTGCCATTGTTTGCTTTGGCAAACTGGCCGGGATTACTCCTCGCTACCTTATCATGCGATTGCTGTTCGCTGGTAGGCTGCACATGCGGCTCACTCATTGCCCTGATTTCTTCTGGCCGTGGTTTGGCAGTAACACCGCCGGGACCGTTAAAGCTGTTGCGGTTAATTATTGTGGTGTTATTAACTATTACTGTACGGTCGATATAGGTGTTGTGTACAACGGTATTGTTTACATTTACTACAGCAGTATTATATCTGAAAGAGTTACCCTCCCACCGGCCGCCATAAAAGCCGCTGCCGCTATAACCATATCCATAATTTACGCCGCCATAAAAACCGATATGCCGGCCCCAGTAGCCCCGGTGAAATACGTATACATCCCCGTCATAACCCCAATAGCCGGGAGTCCACAACAAGCCAGGTTGCGGCGGGCTTACCCATACACCCGGCACCCAATAAAAATCATTGGCATCGCCCGACCAGGCCCAGTAGCCAGGCACCCAGATATAGCCGTCAGTAGGGCATGGCGGCTGGGAGTAAACCGGCAACACCGGCGGGTTAACATGTATTGATATTCCAATGCTGATCTGTGCAAATAGTTTTGGTGAGCTTACCATGATCGCGAATGCAACCATAAGGTATTTGAGTGTCTTTTTCATGATTTTTATTTTAGATGTATGACAGCAATATTCGCTATAAGTTAATTACCAGCACATTAGATTTCAATTAGAGTTTTAATTGAAATTTTAATGCGGTTCTAATCTCAGCAGCCGGAGGTAGTTATTTATTCATAAAAAAAGGATACAGGTCACGCCGTATCCTTTTTCAGATCAATATAATGCTTTTTATAAGCGGAGTTTAGTTGCGCCTGTTAAACAAAAACGAAGCGTAATAGAGCAGGGTAGCCAGTGCGCTTAACGCGGCAACCACATAGGTCATGGCGGCCCACCATAAAGCGTCTTTTGCCTGTTCGTGCTCTTCGCTGGTTTGCATAATTGTGTAGTTGTTATTCAGCCAGGCCAGGGCCCTGTTGCTGGCATCAAACTCAACCGGGAGCGTTACAAAGCTAAAAGTAGTAACTACTGCCAATGCAATAACACCAATTGCCAGTACATATGGGCTATGAATAAAAAACAGTAGCATAACGCCAATAAACAAGGTCCATTGGGTTAAGGTTGAGGCTATATTAATAACCGGAACCATAGCTGTACGCAGGCTAAGCCAGCTGTAAGCCCGCGCATGCTGAACCGCATGCCCGCACTCATGCGCCGCTACCGCCGCCGATGCCACGCTGCGGCTGTAATAAACATCCGGGCTTAAATTAACGGTTTTGGTTTCGGGGTTATAATGGTCGGTAAGCTGCCCTTCAACAGATATTACCCGCACATCGTAAATGCCGTTATCACGCAGCATTCTTTCGGCAACCTCCTGGCCCGACAAGCCGGATAATAACGGGATCTCCGCATATTGCTTAAATTTGCTTTTGAACCGCCATTGAACAATAAAGCTTACTATTGCTATAACGATCATCAAAAACCAGGCTGAACCGTAGCCTATAAATCCTGTGATGAATGATATGTGATTCATATTTCTATTTTTGTTAGATAATTATATAATCTGAGGTCCGTGGCTCAAAGTCTTGCTTTGCCCCAATGACTAATGATCATTTACTAATAACCAATAAAACAAAAAGCATTCCGTAAATACTATAACGCATTGGGAGCAAATACATTTTCATATTGGGAACGAACCGCATTTATTGACAATGCAGATATAATTATCATCGGCAGCGGCCTGGTGGGTTTAAGCGCTGCGCTGCATTTAAAAACGCAACAACCGGCTTTAAAGGTGCTGGTATTGGAGCGCGGCTTTTTACCAACAGGAGCAAGTACAAAAAATGCAGGTTTTGCTTGCTTTGGTACTGTATCCGAGCAAATAGATTACCTGAAAAAATCATCGGAAGCTGAAGTTTTGCGGATGGTTGATTATAAGTGGCGCGGCCTGCAACGCCTGCGTCAAAACCTGGGCGATGAAAATATAGATTATCAGCAAAATGGCGGGTATGAGTTGTTTATGGATGATGAACCCGGCAGGGCGGAGGAAAGCATTGAACAATTAACGTATTTTAACAATTTGCTGAAGCAAGCCATAGGCAAACCTGACATTTATTCAGTTGCGGATGCTAAAATAGCAGGTTTTGGGTTTGGTAAGGTTAGTCGGATGATCTATAACCCCTATGAAGGGCAGCTGCATACCGGCAAAATGATGCGGACTTTATTGAATAAGGTTTACAGCCTGGGGGTAATGATTTTAAATGACTGCGAAATAAAAAAGATTGAAAACGAAGGGGCACAGGTTAACCTCATAACCTCGCAGGGGAATTTTAAAACCGGTAAAGTGATCCTGGCTACAAACGCTTTTGCAAACCAGCTGTTCCCTGAGCTTAAGGTTATTCCCGGCAGAGGACAGGTACTTGTAACCAAACCAATTACTGGTTTGAAACTAAAAGGCACCTATCATTTTAATGAAGGCTATTATTATTTCAGGAATATTGACGGCAGGGTGCTTTTCGGCGGCGGCCGCAACCTTGATTATGCCGCTGAAGAAACCTGGGACTTTGGCCATACCGACACGGTTAAGAACAAGCTCGTTTCCTATTTAAAAGAAGTGATACTTCCCGGTCATGATTTTGAAATTGACTACTGGTGGAGCGGTATTATGGGTTTCGGCGATGATATAAGCCCCATTGTGAAACAGGTTGAACCCAACATTTTCTGTGCCGTAAGATGCAACGGGATGGGGGTTGCAATGGGTAGTTTGGTTGGCGAGGAGATTGCGGAACTGGTTATTAAAAATGCGTAATCCCCCAATATTTTATAATCTTAGAATGTTAAGTTACAGGATAATATTGCCGAATTGAGTTCCCCGGTTTCTTCATAGGTTTGCTCATAAAGCCCGGAATTGTTTAAGGTGAGCAGCGTGGTTTTTTTATTTTCCGGATCAATCATAAAATACTCTTTAACACCGGCTTTTTCATAAAGAGCCCTTTTGCGTTTGGTATAGTAGGCGCGGTTAGTTGATACAACCTCAATAATTAAAGCTGGTACCCCATGTACTCCATTCTTCTGTATTATTTGTTCATCGTCTTTTAACACCACAAAAAGATCAGGCTGAACAACGGATTGCTCCTCGTCAAAATACACATCAAAAGGCGCACTAAGCAATGTTCCGGTTTGCTTATCTTCCAAAAACTGGAAAAGCAGAGTGGTTAATTTAATTAAAACAAGCTGGTGCTCCCTTGATGGTGATGGCGACATAATCAATTCATTAAAAATAACTTCACAGCGGGTACCTTCCGGCAGCATACGGTAAACCTCTACCGCCGTTGAAGGAATCTCGGATATAAAGTTTTTATATTTATGCTGATCGTTCATGTCGCTATTGTTTAGCACCTTTCAATACAAATATAACTTATACAATTTAAAAATTATTGCACTAAAAGCAACTTAATCAACCTACTCCACCCAATCTACCACTCACCAAACCCATCAATGCGCTTCTAACCAATTTACGCCTGTGCCAATCTCAACCATAATGGGCACGGTGGTTTTTATGGCGTTTTTCATGTTCTCCATGATAATGGGTTTTACAATTTCTACCTCGTGATGCGGTACATCAAACACCAACTCATCATGCACCTGCATGGTCATGCGGGCATCAAGGTTGCGGGCTTTAAATTCCCTGTGGATGTTGATCATCGCTATCTTGATCATATCTGCCGCAGAGCCCTGGATCGGGGCGTTAATGGCATTTCGCTCGGCAAAGCCACGTACGGTTTGATTGGCGGAGTTAATATCACGCAGGTACCTGCGCCTGCCCATCAGCGTGCACACATAGCCATTTTCACGGGCAAAGTTCATGGTATCGCTCATGTAATTCTTAATGCCTGGGAACTGCGTAAAATAGTTGTCAATAATCTCGGCCGCTTCTTTACGCGGAATGCCCAGGCTTTGCGATAAACCAAACGCCGACTGCCCGTAAATAATGCCGAAGTTTACCGCTTTTGCGTTCCGGCGTTGTTCGCTGGTTACTTCTTCTAAGCTGATGCCGTAAACGTTGGCGGCGGTTGCGGTGTGGATATCCAGGTTTTTAACAAAGGCATCCATCATGTTTGCATCCTTGCTGATCTCAGCAATAATGCGAAGCTCTATCTGCGAATAATCCGCCGATACAATGGTGTGCCCGCTATCACGTGGAATAAAGGCCTTCCGAACCTCCCTGCCACGTTCTGTTTTTATGGGGATGTTCTGCAGGTTAGGGTTAGTTGAGCTTAAACGCCCGGTTGCCGCCACCGCCTGGTTGTAAGAAGTATGCACCCGGCCTGTTTTGGAGTTCACCATGGTTGGCAAGGCATCAACATAGGTTGATTTTAGCTTTTGCAGCTGGCGATAATCTAAAATATCACGTACGATGTCACTTTTTGCTGCAAGCGACAGCAGCACATCCTCGCCGGTTTGGTACTGACCGGTTTTTGTTTTTTTGGCTTTAGGGTCGAGCATCAGTTTTTCAAAAAGCACTTCGCCCAGTTGTTTTGGCGATGCAATGTTGAAACGTACGCCTGCCTTTTCATAAACTACTTTTTCCAGCTTGGCTATATCAGTTTCCAGTTCTTTGGAGAACTCTTTTAACGTATCGTGATCAATTTTTACACCCTCGTATTCAATATCAGCCAGTACATAGATCAGCGGATGTTCAATTTCGTGGATTAGCTTTTCGCTTTCAACTTCTTTTAGCTTCGGCTCAAATACTGTTTTTAATTGCAGGGTGATATCGGCATCTTCAGCTGCGTATTCCTTTATCTTCTCAATCTCTACATCGCGCATGTTGCCCTGGTTTTTGCCTTTGGCGCCAATCAGCTCGGTAATAGAAACAGGTTTGTAGCTCAGGTAATTTTCAGACAGGATATCCATATTATGACGGGTATCCGGGTCGATAATATAATGCGCCATCATGGTATCAAACAACTCGCCTTTTACCTCAACATCATACCATTTGAGCATCAGGATATCGAACTTTAAGTTCTGCCCTATTTTACCAATAGACGCGTCCTCCAGTACCGGTTTAAACTCGTTAACTATTTTTCTTATCTCTTCGTCGACAACAGGCACCGGCACATACCAGGCCTCACCTGCCTTTACGGCAAACGACAAGCCCACCAGCTCGCAAAAGTTTGCATCGGTACCGGTAGTTTCGGTATCAAAGCAAAAGCTCTTTTGTTGTTTTAAGATGTTAATGAGCTCGCTGCGCTTTTCAAAAGTATCTGCTAAATGGTATTCATGCGGAACGGTATGGATGTTCTTTATATCAACCGGGGTTGGCGGCTCATAAATATCCTCCACATCAACCGTCATGGTGGTGCGGCCCTCGGCCACAGGATTGCCAAACAGATCGGTTTGGATAGATACCGCTTTGGTTTCAGTAATGCTGAAATCATCGCCAAAAACACGTCTGCCTAATGTTCTGAATTCAAGCTCGGCAAATAATGGCTCCAGCAGGTCTTTGCTTGGCGCGCACATTTCCAGGTTGGCTTCATCCAGCTCAACAGGAACATTCAGATTGATGGTAGCCAGTCTTTTCGACATTAAACCCTGCTCGGCAAATTGCTCTACGTTTTCACGCTGTTTGCCTTTTAGTTCGTGGCTATGGGCTATAATTTCTTCAACCGATCCATATTGTTTGATCAGTAATTTCGCGGTTTTTTCGCCGATGCCAGGGATACCCGGGATGCCGTCAACCGCATCGCCCCAAAGGCCTAAAATATCAATAACCTGGTCAACACGTTCAATTTCCCATTTCTCCAGGATCTCCTTTACACCCAGGATCTCCATCTCATTCCCCATGCGGGCCGGTTTGTAAACAAAGATATTTTCAGATACCAGCTGTCCAAAATCCTTATCAGGCGTCATACAGTAAACCTGGTAGCCTTTTGCTTCGGCTTTTTTTGCAAGGGTGCCGATGATATCATCCGCTTCGTAACCGTCAGAAGTTATCAGCGGGATATTAAAGCCTAAAACAACCTTAAATATGTAGGGTAATGCCGTACTCAAATCCTCAGGCATGCTTTCGCGATGGGCCTTGTAGGCTTCAAACTCGGTATGGCGTTCTGTTGGCGCTTCGGTATCAAACACCACGGCCATATGCGTAGGTTTTTCCTTGCGCAATACCTCGAGCAGCGTATTGGTAAAACCCATTACCGCCGATGTATTTAACCCGCCCGATGTAAACCGCGGACTTTTACTCAATGCAAAATGCGCCCGGTAAATCAGGGCCATGCCATCCAGAAGAAATAGTTTTTTCATTGTATTTTATGATTACACTGATTTTTAAAATGATTTCACCGATTTATTTGTGATTGCACTGATTATGGAGTGATTTCACCGATTAACAACGGCTCGTTTTTAAAAAAGTGTGTTTCAAAAATACAATTTAGTTGCTCACTAAATCAATCTGCAAAATCATTTTTTCAAATCGGTGCAATCACTCAATGATCGGTGCAATCAAAAAATTATTTAAAACTACAAGCGGGGATATGATCATTAACCATGCCCGTTGCTTGCATGTGGGCATAGCAAATGGTGGTGCCAAAAAACTTAAAGCCGCGCTTTTTCATGTCCTTGCTAATGGCATCAGAGATAGGGGTGCTCGCCGGTGTAATACCCGAAAAGTTATTGATGGGCTTGCCGTCAGGCATAAAGCTGTAAAGGTATTTATCAAACGAGCCAAACTCCTTTTGGATGCCGATAAAAAGTTTGGCATTGCTTATAGCGGCCAGTATTTTTAGGCGGTTGCGGATAATGCCCGTGTCCTGCATTAAGCGCTCCACATCGGTGTCGGTAAATTCGGCCACCTTTTTAACATCAAAATTGGCAAATGCATTTCTGTAACCCTCCCTGCGGCGCAAAATGGTGATCCAGCTTAAACCGGCCTGGGCAGATTCAAGCACAAGGAACTCGAACAGGGTATGGTCATCATGTACTTCTTTACCCCATTCTTCATCGTGGTATTTAATATAAAGCTCATCGGTTCCGGGCCAGTGGCAGCGGTGGATCTCTTTGGTTTGCATTTTTTTTATTTTAAAAGGTTAAGTTATTTCCTTCCCTCCTTCCCGCTTGCGGAAGGGAGGGTGGTCCAGCGAAGCGTCGACCGGGTGGGTAAAATCTGCGTGCGATATTAACGCAAATGCATTGGCGTTAATGCATGGCGGCGTGGACTCACCCCGGCATTGCTTCGCTCGCCGACCCTCTCTTTGCTTCGCATAAAGAGGGAAAAGGCAATTCTTTCTTCACTTTTTATGAAATCCCTTGTTCTCTTTTCCCCTTCGCTATACTTTACTTCCCTATCACCCCAATAATCTCATCCACACTCCGCTTTTCCTGCACGCCGGTTTGCATGTTTTTTATGGTTAACAAGCCGCTTTCAATCTCCTCGCTGCCGATGATAATAGTGAAGGGGATGTTTTTATTATTGGCGTAATCCAGTTGTTTTTTAAGCTTTGCACCTGCTGGATACAGCTCGGCATTCACGTCCTTTTTACGCAGTTGCTGTAGGATCGGCAGAGCAAAGGTTTCACCCTCTTTGTCAAAACAGCAGATCAGCAATTGGGTGGTTTGACTTGTTGCTTCGGGGAAGAGGTTAAGCTCGTCCATCACATCATAGATCCTGTCGGCGCCAAATGAGATACCCACCCCGGTTAATCCTTTTAAGCCGAACATGCCGGTAAGGTCATCATACCTGCCGCCTCCACCGATGCTGCCCATAACCACCTCGTTTGTTTTTACCTCGAAGATGGCGCCGGTGTAGTAGTTTAATCCTCTCGCTAAAGTTATATCCAGCTCTAAGTTGGCAGTTGTTAGCGGGCAGCTGGCAATATAATTGAATACCGTTTCCAGTTCCTCGCAGCCTTTTAAGCCGGTAGCTGAACTGGCTAATGCGCTGCGCAGGCTTTCCAACTTTTCAGCGTTCGACCCTTCGAGCAGGATCACCGGTTTTATTTTTTCGATATCATCCGCTGTAAAGCCGCGGTCCATTAGTTCTTTTATCACACCATCCAGACCAATTTTGTCCAGTTTATCAATGGCTACGGTCAAATCAACGATATTATCAGCTTTATCTATAATTTCGGCTATGCCGGATAGTATTTTTCTATTATTGATTTTTATGGTAAAATCCTTTAATCCGAGTTTGCTTAAAGCCTCGTCATAGATCAGCACAAATTCGGCTTCGTTCAATAAACTGTCAGACCCAACCACATCGGCATCGCACTGGTAAAACTCACGGTAGCGGCCTTTCTGCGGCCGGTCGGCACGCCAAACCGGCTGCACCTGGAACCGCTTGAATGGCATAGTGATCTCGTTCTGGTGCTGTACAACGTAACGGGCGAATGGAACCGTAAGATCGTAACGAAGGGCTTTTTCGGAGATTATTGAAACAAGACTTTTGGCATTATATTCAAAGTTTACGTCTTTTAGCTTTTTGCTCTCTGCATCATTCCAAAAATCGCCGCTGTTTAGGATTTTAAAGATCAGCTTATCCCCCTCTTCGCCATATTTCCCGGTTAAGGTCGACAAGTTTTCCATCGACGGCGTTTCTATCTGCTGATAGCCATATTTACGAAATACGCTTTTAATGGTATCGAAAATAAAATTACGTTTCACCATTTCGGTGGGTGAAAAATCGCGGGTGCCTTTTGGTACGGATGGTTTGATGGATGCCATGGCGCAAAGATACAATTTTGTGCGAACAGGGTTTGTGCACTCAATGGGTTTTAGCAGTGGTGTAATTGATTTGACATCCTTAAATCAAAAAAATCCTGTAAATACTGGTTATATTTGAACTAATGAACATGCTAACCCAAACGCCCCGGTTTATTATCCGGTTATTTAAGCCCGAAGAAGAAGGGCTGTATTTAAGTCTTTATGATGATGACCGGGTGATGCAATACCTGCCCTTTCGCAGCAGGGAGGAGCATGTTAAAATTTTCAGAGAACACCTGGTTGCTGCTCCTGCCGGACAGGTTACCGGCCGCTGGGGGCTATTTAACAAAGCCGATGGCGATTATATCGGCATGTGCCTGCTGCGCCTTTTTGATGATGGCAGCGATAGTATTGAGTTGGGTTACGCTTTCAATTACACCTACTGGGGTAAAGGCATCGCGTCAGAAATGGCGAATGCGATTTTGGCCCACATGCTTACCATAAAGCCGGATGCAAAGTTTGTAGCAGTAACTGATCTGGCAAATATCCCATCCCAGCGGGTGCTTGAAAAAGCCGGGATGCAAAGGGATGGTAATTATGTAAGGTATGGCGAAGAACTGGCAATGTTCCGAATGAACCGCTGATTTAATCTGATTTTAGGATTACGTTGATTAGCCGCATTTGTTTTGAACCATGATTCATCTGATTTCAGGATTTCTTGATTTCTGCAAATCGGGGCAATCCTTTAATCCTACAAATCATGGTTCAGACAACCTTTGCCAATAATCCCGATTACAAACATTGCAAAGAATAATCAACGTAATCCCAAAATCAAACTAATCAGCGGTAACTTTTAGTTACATTTACAAAAACACTACGTTGCCACATTGGCATGCAATGCCGCTTTTGTAACAACGGTATGTACTTTGTTATCTAATTTGTAAATTCACACTACTAAATCCTAAAAAAGATAAAACATGAAGAACTTATTAATAGTATTAGGGATCATTATCGTGATCTGCTTAATTGGATCATGCAGTTATAACGGCATGGTAAAAAAAGACGAAGTTGTAAAAGCTAAATGGGGCAATGTACAATCACAATACCAGCGCCGCAGCGACCTGATCCCCAACCTGGTAGCTACCGTAAAGGGCGCCGCTAACTTCGAGAAAAGCACGCTGGTTGATGTTACTGAAGCCCGTGCAAAAGCTACCTCTATACAGGTTGATGCTTCAAAGCTAAACCCTGAAACTATCCAGAAATACCAGGCTGCGCAAGGCCAGCTGAGCCAGGCTCTGGGCCGCTTGCTGGTTGCTTCAGAAAACTATCCTACGCTAAAATCAAACGAAAACTTTATAGGGCTGCAAACTCAGCTTGAAGGCACTGAAAACCGCATCAATGTTGCCCGGCTTGACTTTAACGGGGCGGTACAGGAATACAATACATCCATCCGCTCATTCCCGGCTGTTATAACTGCCAAAATTTTCGGCTTTAACGAAAAAGGAAGCTTTACCGCAGAACCAGAAGCGCAAAAAGCGCCTAAAGTTGCTTTTTAATAATTAGTGAATTAGTGAGTGAGTGAATTAGTGAGTGAGTGAGTGAGTGAGTGATTTGAGCTTTACAATCATTATTTCAGTCCTTCTGCAAATCAACCCTGAAAAAATCACTAATTCACTAATTCAATAAATCAAAATTAAAAGTATGGCAGTATTTACCGAAGAGGAACAACAGCGTATCCGTACCGCGATTGAAAATGCCGAGAAGCATACTTCGGGGCAGATTCGCGTTTGTATCGAGAAAACCTGCAGCGAAGAGGTGCTTGACCGCGCTGCCAAATATTTTCACCAGCTGGATATGCACAAAACCAAGCTGCGCAATGGCGTACTTATTTATGTGGCTACTGTAGACCGTAAGTTTGCTATTATTGGCGATGCCGGGATAAATAAAGTGGTGCCCGCTAATTTTTGGGATGATACCAAAGAGAAGATGCTGGAGAATTTTAAATATGGCAACCTGGTTGATGGAATTGTTACCGGGCTTGAGATTTCCGGCGAACATCTGCAAAAATTCTTCCCTTACCAGGCCGGCGGCAACAATGAACTATCAGACGATGTAACCTTTATGGATGGCGAATAAACATAAACCCATGTTAAAAAAACTCATTTTTTTTATTAACCTGCTGCTGATTGGCTTTGTTGCCTTCGGGCAGGAACTGCCGGCAAAATCGACCACATTGGTTACCGATTATACCCATACGCTTAGCGATGAGCAAAGAGGCTTGCTTGAAGCCAAATTGTCACAGTTTAATGATTCAACATCAACCCAGATAGCCGTGGTGATCATTAAATCAGTAGGCGATTATGATATTAATGAGTTTGGCCAGAAGCTTGGCCGCGCATGGGGCATTGGCGAGAAAGGTAAAAACAACGGGGTCCTGGTGCTGGTTGCCATAGGCGACCGTAAGGTGGCCATATCAACGGGTTATGGCGCCGAAGGTGCTGTGCCGGACATTACTACACATCAAATAATTGAAAATGATATAACCCCCCGCTTTAAGCAGGGCGATTATTATGGCGGCCTTGATGACGGTACTTCCAAGTTAATGGAATACATGAAGGGCGAGTACAAGGCAAGTAAAAAGCCCAAAGAAAACGGTGGGGGAGCTCCCATTGGCTTCATTGTAATTATTGTGGTGGCGATACTTATCATTGTGTTCCGTAAACGTGGTGGAGGCGGTGGTCACATTATTGGCGGCAGGGGCGGTGCAAGCCCGTTCTGGTGGTTCCTTGGCGGGGCAATGCTGGGCCGAGGAAGCGGTGGCTGGGGTGGTTTCTCTGACGGCGGCGGTGGCTTTGGCGGTTCATCGGGTGGCAGCGACAGCGGTGGTGACTTTGGCGGCTTTGGCGGCGGCGATTTCGGCGGCGGCGGATCAAGCGGGAGTTGGTAGGGAGGAGTTCATAGCTGATGGTTCATAGATCATAGTAACTGCGGTTGCGGAGGTATAGTATAACCAATCCGCATAGTTTTTCGGCTATGAACTATGAACCATTAACCATTAACTATGAACCCTTCTATGAACTTTCTTGTTGTTAATATGATTTTTGCGGTGTAATTTAGACGAACTAAATCACCGTAAAAATTATCACAATGGCAGAAAATGCACAAACATTCCTTAAGGGTTTTGTACGCTTAAGCGGCTCTGTAGCCGAAGTAGCAAGTAAGTTAGGTCCGCTTGCAGGCCTTGAAGGTACCTGGCACGGCACCGATGGCTGGAACCTGATCGCGGTTCCGTCGCAAAACAGCGGTAAACCTTCTTTTACACTGCTGGTTCAAAATTATTCTGAAACTATAACTTTTACCGCAATTGGCGCTCCGGTACCAAACAGGGGTGGCGCAACAGAGCAATTTATTACCGGGCTTACCTATGAACTTACTGTAACTGACAATTCAACCCAGGGCGTTCTGCATATTGAAAACGGCATGTGGTTGAACATGGCCGATATCCAGGCTCAGCCTGACGGTCCGGTAAAACTAGCTGCTGCCCCCGCACCGTTTACTATAGCACGCATGGCGAGCATTCCACATGGCGATGTAGTTATGGCGCTTGGCAATGCAACAACATCAAGCGGTAAATTTTCAATACCCGATATGAATGCGCTTCCTGTTGATCTGGGAAGGCCTGACCTGGGATACCTGGATGCCTATAAAATTATCCAGCAATTCCCGCAGTTCAGGGCCGCCAACCCCAATTTAATGCTGCAGAAAGCTATTGCAAACCAAACCATTGGTAAGGTAACAACGATCCATGTTGACACCCAAAACCAGGGCGGCAATATCTCAAACATTCCGTTTATTCATGAACATGTAAATGCATCCCGGTTCATGTCCACTTTTTGGATAGAAGATGTAACCATGGGGGATGTTCACTTTAAGCAGCTGCAATATTCACAACAGGCCGACCTTGATTTTCTACCGAAATTCGGTATCCCCGGTTTAATTATGTGGCCGCATGTAAATGTGAATACCTTGAGGAAGCAATAGGGAAGTAGTTGGCAGTTTGTAGTAGGCAGTTGGCAGTCCTGAATGAGCCGCTTTTCGCTGCAAACTGCCTACCGGCTACTGCCAACTTATCTTTCCGGTTATGAACTAAAAGGGCTATTTCTTACATTCGCCACGTTCTACCATGAACCAATAACTATGAACGACGAATTGAAGTGGAAAAAACTTTCATCCCACTATATCCATAAAGGTCCCTGGGCTACGCTTCGGTCTGACCGGTGCGAAATGCCCGATGGCCGCATTGTTGAAGACTATTACGTTTTAGAATACCCTAACTGGGTTAATGCTGTTGCCTTGACCGAAGACAATAAGATAGTGATGGTGCACCAGTACCGCCATGCCGCCGGCATTGTTTCACTCGAAATTCCGGGCGGGGTAATTGAAGACGGAGAGTTGCCTGTAGCCGCCCTGCGCCGCGAGTTGCTGGAAGAGACAGGTTACCAGTTTGATGATTTTGAGCCGCTGTGCACCGTATACGCCAACCCATCGACTGCTAATAACCAAACCTTTTGTTACCTGGCCCGGGGTGGCAAAAAAGTGCAGGATCAGCAGTTTGATGACCACGAAGATCTTATTGTTGAAACCTTTACCATTGACGAGGTAAGGCAACTGCTGGCTGACAATAAAATAGTGCAGGCGCTGCATTGCACCGGGCTGTTTTACGCACTAGCGAAACTGGAAAAGGAATAAGGGTTTGTGTGATTGTCTTAATATTCAATCACCACATCATCGCTTATGGCATGGCCTGTACAGGTTAAGATCCAGCCGTCAGCCAGGTCGGCATCGGTTAGTACATCATTCTTTGCCATTTCAACCTTGCCGCTTTTACATTTGGCTGCGCAGGTTGAGCAATCGCCAACACGGCAGCTGTAGGGCAGTTGAATATTGTTTTGCAAGGCAGCCTGGAGGATAGATTGGTTTTCGCCGACAACCAGGTCGTACATCTCATTTTTGAAATGAATCCGGATGTTTCGAGGCGGATATCTTTTTTTGTTTGCCGTTACCGGGATGGTTTCGAGCACAAAGTTTTCCTTACGGATCTGCCCCGGCTCAAGGCCCAGATAAAGCAGGGTAAGCCTGATCATCCGCATATAGGTAAAAGGACCGCAGGTATAAATTTTGGCTTCAGCCAAATCACCCTTTACTTCATTGCGCACCAGGCGTTCAACAACCAGGTTATTAAGCCTGTTGGCCTCGCTGCTTAGCTGGTGGAGGATCTTAAATCTGCCGGGATGCTTTTTTGCCAGCACATCAAGTTCGTCCTTAAATAATATAGAACGCTCATTAAGATTGCTATAAATAAGAGTGAACCTGCTGTTGCCTTTGTGGCCCAAAACATATTTTAATTGTGAAAATATGGGGACGATCCCGCTGCCGGCTGCAAAAAGTAAGATCTCTTTTTCGACCTCAAAATCTGCAATGGTAAACCTGCCCGCCGGTTCAACTGCGTTTAAAATATCGCCGATCTTTACCCTGGTGAGCATAAACCGGGAGATTTCGCCATTGGCGATCCTTTTAACAGTGATGGAGAGCAGATCTTCATCGGGAGATGAGCTCAGGGAATATGACCGCCTGATCTCTTCTTCATGATGGGTAAATACCAAAGTGATGAACTGTCCGGCTTTATAGGTGATTTTTTTTTCGGATGTTTCTTTTAAAAAGAAAGTAGCAGTATCCGGCAGTTCCCACTTTATGGCTTCAACTTTTAACTGAAGCATAAGGACTAAGCCGTTAAAACAATTTTACCAAACTGCGTTGAATTTTCCATTTTTTGAACGGCTTTTGCAGCATCGGCCAATGAAAATACTTCATCAATAACGGGGATTATTTGGTGGTCATTTACAAAGCCAATCATAGCCTTAAAATCATCCGGATTGCCCATCATGGTGCCTATTATCTGTAATTGCCGCCAAAAGATCTTGCGGCCATTTAACGGGGGAATATTACCCGCTGTACCACCAAAAGCTACTATGCGCCCTCCCGGATTGCAAATATCGGGTAGTTTGGCAAAGCCATCGCCCAGGGCGCTGTCTATAATAACGTCAAAGCCACCTGCAAGGTGGTGCAGTTGTTCGGCCCAGTCCTGTGCTTTATAATTTACGCCGGCCGATGCGCCGAGATGTTTGGCACGATCAATTTTTTCGCCTGATCCGGATGTTACAAACGTCTGGCAGCCTGCGGCAAGGGCAAACTGTAACGCAAATGCGCCTGTGCCAGCACCTACCCCGGTTATTAATACTTTATCGCCTTTTTTAGCTTTGCCTTTTGTAAACAATGCGCGGTAAACCGTTAGCCCTGCCAGTGGAATAGCCGCGGCCTGCTCCCACGATAAATGGGCTGGTTTGGCATGTAAATGCTGCGCCTGCACCTTAACATATTCCGCAAAGGTACCGTCAGCCGGGAGGCCAAGAATTTTAAAATCGTCCGACTGAAAATTGGGATCATTCCCCCAGCCATAGCCCGGATTAATAATTACTTCCTGCCCTATTAAATGTTTATCTGCCTCACTGCCAACTTCGGCAACAATGCCCGCCCCGTCAGAACCAAGGATGGTTGGATATTTTATCCCGGCGTATTTACCAACGGTTATCCAGTAATCGCGGCGGTTTAAGGCCGCGGCTTTTATTTTTACCAGCGCCTCGCCGGGGGCAAGGGTGGGCTTGTCAACTTCTTTAAATGCAAGCGGTTTATCTGCCGCTTCAAGGACGATTGCTTTCATAAATTTCATTTTTTGAACCATGATTCGCTTGATTTGAGGATGGAAGGATAAAATGTTAAATGCCTTGAAGTAATCAAGAAATCCTTTAATCTCACAAATCAAGGTTCAGACAAATAAAAGCGGCAGTATCTAAAAGAAACTGCCGCAATGTTATTCAAGTTCCCCCTTTAGGGGGTTAGGGGGCCTATGCTTTCGCGTATAACTCAGCAACGTGGTTCCAGTTGATCACGTTCCAGATAGCCGCTAAATAATCAGGACGACGGTTCTGATATTTTAAGTAGTAAGCATGCTCCCAAACATCAATACCTAAAATAGGCGTACCTTTTACTTCGGCAATATCCATTAAAGGGTTATCCTGGTTAGGAGTTGAGGTTACCGCTAATTTTTTATCGGCAGTAACAATAAGCCATGCCCAGCCTGATCCGAAACGGGTTGCACCTGCTTCCTGCACTTTTGTTTTAAAATCGGCAAATGAACCGAAAGTGCTGGTTATTGCAGTTGCCAAAGCGCCTGTAGGCTCACCGCCGCCGCTTGGCGAAAGTAATGTCCAGAACAAGCTGTGGTTATAATGACCGCCACCATTGTTACGTACAGCCGGCGGAAACTTTGAAATATTTTTAATAATATCATCAATGCTGCCATCAGCTTCAGGTTTGCCTTCCAGCGCTTTGTTTAAGTTGGTAACATAAGCCTGGTGATGTTTGCCATGGTGAATTTCCATGGTCAGTTTATCAATGTGCGGTTCAAGGGCATCGGTAGCGTAAGGTAACGCCGGTAGTGTAAAAGCCATAATGATTAGTTTAATGTTTAATGATAGTATGTAACAAATATAAAGGGTTAATAGTGATAATTGTTCTTATAAATGTCATTTGTTTCTTTATAGTCCATGGACCATGGTCGATAGTCCATAGTAGTAAAGTAGCGAATAAAACCGATGTCAATCACCATGGTCTATGGACCATCGACTATGGACTAAACCTTCCCCCTCTTCTCCTTAAAAAAGTCCTTCACCAATTCGGAGCATTCATTTTCACGGATGCCGCCTGTTATCAGCGTTTTGGGGTGTGTTATTTTTTGATTTAAGCGGCCAAAACCCAGCTTAGCGTCGTAAGCACCAAAAACAATGCGGCTAAGCTGAAACCAGTAACATGCACCGGCACACATTACACAGGGTTCCATGGTTACATAAAGGGTGCAGTCTCTTAAATATTTACCGCCCATTGAATTTGCTGCCGCTGTAAGGGCCTGCATCTCGGCATGTGCCGACACATCATTCAGCCGCTCGGTAAGGTTATGCCCCCGGCCTATAATGCGCCCGTTCCAAACCACTACAGCGCCTATAGGGATCTCGTCGGCTGCAAGCGCAGCTTTTGCTTCCTTTAGCGCCTCATTCATGAAAAAATCATCGGGCGATACGGTGGGCTCATCACCAAAATTAATATACCTCATTATATTAGTTTACTGCCGTTGGGTACCGGCTTTTCTACTGCGGCTAAAACAATGTCGCCGTTTTCATCGGCAAAACCCGTTACCAAAAATTCCGACATAAAGTTTGCCACCTGCTTTTTAGGGAAGTTTATTACTCCTAAAATCTGCCGCCCTGGTAATTGTTCCTTGGTGTAGTGCTTGGTGATCTGCGCGCTGGACCATTTTATGCCGAACGGGCCAAAATCAACTTTAATTTTATAAGCGGGCTTGCGGGCTTCGGGAAAATCGGCAACCTCTAAAATTGTCCCGGCATGCAGCGCTACTTTTTCAAAATCATGCCAGGTAATAGTTTCCATGGTGCAAAGTTATAAACCTGTTACAAATCTGCCATTCATAAGTAATTTTTATTTTCTTTGTATTTTAGGCGGTGTAGCGTTTGTGCTTTTAGACATCAAATCCTTTTTTTATATTCGGAGAATAAATAAGGGTGTCAAAAACAAATTGCTGATACCGGAGTATTTAACATGCTGCTGATTTTTATCTGAAATTAGAAAAAGAGGAGAGCCATCAATAAAAACATGATAAAAAAAATTCTGTTTGTTTCACTCTTTGGCTTATTTGCATTAAGCAGGTTTACCTATGCTAATTCATTTCGCCCGTATAATATCCGCAGAACTATAGCAGCTATTGATACCGTGCCCAATGGTGATGTAATGGAAGTTGTACGAATGGCTATTTATGCAGCTAATGATTTTAACGTACAGGCCGTAGCCAATTTATATACACCCAATGCAGTAGTTGCGGATGATGAGCCCCCGTACTCGTGGAATGGCCCAACTGCCGGCATCCAGTGGATAAATGCCGTTGAAAAAGCTGTAAAAGATTACCGTATTACCAAATTTAAAGGAACAATAGAACCTGTAAAGGTGTACCAGCAAACTTCGGATAACGTTTATGTTATTGTGCCGGTAAACTATACCGGTGATTTACCCGGCCGGGATCATTTTTCAGCGCGGGGAGCCTTTGCCTTTGTATTAAGACAGATAAATGATAAGTGGATGATTAAAAGCCAGGTTTGGATCCCAGAAAAGGGAATGGATAATTAGGCAAGATACGAGAATTAAGAGCCAGGAATCAAGAGACAGAAGCTATGAAATAGCAGGTATAAAAATTTATAAACCCTTATTAATTGTCTAACCTTCTTTTCATCTGCAGTAAAAACCAATGGCGCAGCCCCACTGCCGAAATGCTGTTTAAAAATAACCCCGTTCATCATGCCCGCTCTGCCGGAACAAGTGATAAGGCACGGATAAAAGTAAACCAAAAACTAATTGACTGGGCAGATGTAATATTTGTGATGGAACGCAAACATAAAGCCCTGCTTAAACAACGCTACACTATTACCGGGAGACAAATAGAGGTGCTTGATATAGAAGACCTTTACCCTTATGGCGATGCTGAGCTGATAGAGACATTAAAAAGATCTCTATCAGATTATTTACCTGGATAAATCAAGGCAAACGCATTAAAAGGCGGCTCCGATGGAGCCCAAACGTGAATATTAAGATTTTCTACAAACAGGGCACTCCTCCGGAGTGAAAAATCAGGATTAAATCATTTGATAAGCTCCGGAGGAGCAGCCTGTTTATAGACAAATTTGCTAAGGTTTGTAAGGCTCCATCGGAGCCTCCTGCAAGTTTGCTTGGCGAGCCGTAAGAAAAATGATTTATTTTAATGCGTTTGCCTTGCAGGATAAATGCCCGGATTTTTATTTTCTGAAAATAAAATCGTATGTTCGGCTAAGAAATTAAGTCAGAAAAAATGAACATCAACGATATAATTGCAGCACTCCATACTTTAAATAAAACAGAAAGAACCCAATTGCAAAACGCATTATTTGAATTGCAGTGTGATCTTGATTTAAAGGAAGCTATCCAGGAAAACCTGGAAGATATAAAAAGCGGCCGTGTAAGATCGCACGAAGCGGTAATGAACGAAATAAGGGCAGCGCTTTAATCCCAGATCTTAGGCCGGTCGACATTAAGCGTTCGTAAATACGATATGATGTTGCCGGCGTGGATTGCTTCATGATAGGCAATCCTTAACAGGTAATCGCCAAGCTTTCTTCTTTGTCCAAGCTCAGTGCGGATGATCTCGATCTCTGAAAGCTGCTGTTCAGAAAGCGACCGGATCATTTCAAGGTATTGTTCCCTGTAGGGTTTCGCAAAAGCCAGTTCATCGGCAACAGAGGTGTAAGGCCTGTCGTCCCATGGTGATTTAAAATTATCCCCCTTCACGCCCCTGCCTTCAATAATTTTTTGATAGATATATTCGCCCTCCAAAACATGGCGCACCAGTTCAATTATGGTCATCGCCTCCGGATCGGGTTGCCAGTTGTAAAATTCTTCGGGAATCACTGCCCATAATTTTATACTGCGCCTTCTTATCTCTTCGTAATTTAAAATGATGAGTTCTGTTGATGTCATCGGCTTGTTATTTGGTAGAGAAGCAATATCTTGCTTCTTTGTGAATTATTGAATATCCCCGTTCTTTCGCATCCAGGCCACTACCGCTTTGATCTCGCCATAGCTATAATCATCTCCCAATACTTCCTTTATCGGCGCCAGCCTTTCAGCGCCATAGCTTTCAACAACATCTTTAATGGCGGGCATTTTTTCCTGATTTACCAGTTCGGTTACATCCATTTCGCCTTTGTATATGTAAAAGCTTAAATGTCCCTCAATGGTTGTGGGCGCCAGGCCGCGCAGAGAAGCAATCTCGCTGATTGGTTTGCCTGCCCGGTACAAAGTAAAGCTTTCCCTTGCGGTATCTGATGATCTGTTGCTTCCCGCTTTTGCTTTTCGTTCACGTTTGGGTACTTTGTTTTTTATTTTGGACGAAAGGCCATTTTTCGCGCAATAATCTTTAATGGGCAGCAAAAACTCCCGGCCATAGCGGGCCAGTTTTATATCGCCAAAACCTGAGATCAGCCGTAGCTCATCGAGGCTTTGCGGCAGATAGGTTGCCATTTCCTGCAGGCTGGCATCAGACAGTATAACGTATGGCGGCACGTTTTCATGCTGCGCAATATCCCGCCTGATGTTCCTTAATTCGGCCATTAAGGGCGCTTCAAAAGGTAAAGCCTCGGTAACCGGTTGATGCTCCTCAATAGTTTGCGATGCAACCAGCTCAACCTTTTCCAGGCCCTTTAATACAGCTTCGCTTTTTGGTGTGAGCTTTAAAACGGGATACATATCCTCAGTTACCTGCAAATAGCCCATTGCTGTCAACTCGCGCAGGTAACGCTGCCATTCAGGTTTGCTGATATCAGCGCCAATGCCATAGGTTTTAAGCTGCTTATGCTCTTCACGGATCTTTTCGCTTCGCGACCCTCTTAAAAAATCAACCACATAAGCGCCGCCAAAACGTTCTTTAAGCCGCGACACTGCCGAGAGTGCTTTTTGAGCGATCAGGGTTGCATCAAATTTGGTGAACTCGGTTAAGCAAAAATCGCAGGAGCCGCAATTTGCCGGGAAATCCTCATCAAAGTATTTTAATAAAAATTGGCGGCGACAAGCGTGCAACTGGCAATAATTTACCATGTCGTCCAGCTTTTTAAGCATAATGCGGCTTTGGTCGGGGTTATCCTCAACCATGGCAAACTGTTTCAGCTTAATGGCATCGCCGGGCGAGAAAAGCAGCATGGCGTCTGATGGCAGTCCGTCCCTGCCTGCGCGGCCAGTTTCCTGGTAATAGCCCTCAATGTTTTTGGGCAGATCCATGTGTACCACGTAGCGCACATTTGATTTGTTGATGCCCATGCCAAAGGCTATGGTAGCTACAATTATCCGTACATCATCGCGCAAAAAAGCTTCCTGCGTACGGGCCTTAACATCATTTTGCAAACCGGCATGATAGGCCTCGGCTAAAAAGCCTTCTTCCTTCAAATCAGCAGCCAGGCTCTCGGTTGATTTACGCGACAGGCAATAAATAATGCCCGAATCCTCTTTTCGCTCCTCCAAAAAAGCAAGCAGCTGGTTAAAACTGTTCCTTTTGGGGATAACCCGGTAGGTAATGTTCTCGCGGTTAAATGAGGAAATAAATACTTCAGGATCTTTTAGGTTTAGTTTTTCAAGAATATCCTTTTTGGTAAGCTTATCAGCCGTTGCGGTAAGCGCAATAACCGGGACATTTGGAAATTCGTTTTTTAAGCCGGCAAGCATTAAATATTCCGGCCTGAAATCATGTCCCCAATGCGAGATACAGTGCGCCTCGTCGATGGCAATAAGCGCAACCGGAAGCGACTTTAAAAAGTCCATCAGTTTACTTTCCTTCCCAAATAAACGCTCAGGTGCGAGGTACAGCAGCTTTATCTGGTTGTTTTTTAGCCGGGTGCTTATGTCAATTTGCTCCTGAGTACTTTGGCTCGAATTAATAAATGCCGCCGGAATGCCATTTACATTCAAGGCATCAACCTGGTCCTTCATCAGCGCAATAAGCGGCGAGATCACAATGGTTAAACCATCAAGCAGCACCGCAGGCAATTGATAACATAAGGATTTGCCGCCGCCGGTAGGCATTAGGGTAAGCACATCCTTTTTATCTAAAATATGTTGAATAATGGCTTCCTGCTGGTGCCTGAACGCGCTGTATCCAAAATATTTTTGCAGGGCCTGTATGGGTGTCATTGTGCTGTTTAGATTTGTTGATATGTGTTCACACAAATATGCTAATTTTTTTGGCAAAACAAAAAAGGAACAGTGGTTAGTAGTGTCTCAGTTTGAATTTAAAAGTTGATTTAGATATTCTATACCTTGTTCTGTAATATTGAATATTCCTTCAATATTTGTTGTAAATCCTTCTTTTTGGTAATCACGTACTTTTGCCAATATCGCATAATGTGGTAAATCATCGATATGCATTACTTTAAAAGAGATACCATTTGAACTCTTTAGTAAATTCAATATTTTAATCTCATCATGGATAGTATAGATAAATCCCTGAGCCTCGAACATATTGCTGGTTTAGACCTACGTTACGAAAGTATACAAATAAAAAAGCCAATTGTTAGGGGGCTTAAATCTATGAATAAGTTATCAGGGAACAGACAGCGGGTTTTTATTTTTATCCCTTCGGACAAAACAAAAACCAGTTCTTTTTTTGTCAAGGTTGTAATTTTAATTTTCTTCTGATCCGCTAAGTCCCCGGAAGATTATTTTTCCTGAGCAGGTTGATCCCGATCAGATATGGCATAATAAATGGAATAGCAGGGATAGCAACAAGGTAACTTAGCGTGGCCAGGGGTTCGGGTGAAGCAGGCGGTATCAGATTCAGAAAAGAGCCCGCCAAGCTTATGATGATATAAGTATTGCAGGCCCGGGGGCTCAAATAACCTGATTTTTTTAACGCGGCCCCAAATGCGGCTGTGCCAAGATATAAAAGGGAAACTTCTACCAAACTCACCGAAAAAAAGAGTTCCCGGATAGGGGCATACCATTCCGGCCGTTTTGTACCTATAAAAATCTTAGAAGATTCGGAGAGAAAACTACCCCAAAAGGCCATGTTGATGATAAAAAGCGGAAGGGCGGTGCTCATAGCGCTGAATCCTAACTGGGCATAAAGCTGTTCGCCGTCGTTTTTCAATTTTTGATATAGCAAGGCAAAACCAAAATTGGCTATAATGCCCCCAATGATCAGCAGATAGTACCTGGTCTGTTGTTCTGTTGCGGTTGCCGCCCAGCCTGCTGCGGTAGAAGGCGGTGGGCCCATGCCCGCGAAGATGGAAAACAACAACCATGGTGAAAATAGTAACAGCGCGGTAATAGCCTGATATCTGCCGGGGCGATCTTGCATCCAGAGTCGATGAACACCAAGATGATAGGTGGAGAGGATCATCAGGCAGGCATTCAACCCCCAAACGGGCAAATATATTTTATAGCTTACAGGCCCTATACCAAAACCAATAGCCGCAGTTACCGGGGGAACAAGCCATAGGTATACCAGGCTCAGTTTTTGTTTAAATTGGTTGGATTCTTTATACATAGTTCTATTTTATTCCTTTTTCCAGTTTGGCATTTTGCCCGGCAAGGATCTTCCAGGTTCCGTCGCGTTTTACCAGCACGATCACCCTGCGAAACTCGAACGTTTGACCGGGAAAACGTTCATCGCCATCTAAACCTGTGCGCACGTGTGATATAGCAAGGTTGGGGTAAGGGTAGGTAATATCTTCAACGGCGCGGGTATAATAATGCGTGGCCTTAAAATAAGTGGTATGCACCTGCTGGTAATGAAATTGGATATCATCGCGCCCTTTGTAGTAGGCACCAAACCAGTTTACCCAGGTGGCATCAACGGTGTAATTATCGGCAAGGCCTTTAGGGTCGTGCCGGTTCCAGGCGTCTTCATAATTCTTAATGAGCTGCCTTATCGCACTATTTTCTTTGGTGGTGTCTGTTTGTTGGCAGTAAGCTTTAAAGCTACACAACCAGCATAAACCAATTACAATAAATTTAAAACTGCTGCTTTTCATACGTTGATTATTAATTGGAATTAGTATGCGTTCAAAATGCTTTTAGGATATCAATTGGCAGCCCAACGCGTTCAAAGCCATGTTGTTTTCTGAACTCGTCTTGCTCGGCTTCCGGTTTGCCCTTCATCTGCCCTTCGCTTATTGCTATAAAACATTCCTCCATTTTACCAGCCGGCTGAAAAGTAGTAACCATCCTGCCAATACCTTCGCCCATTTTCGAAAAAGCATGTGGAACATCCCGCGGACCAAATACACTATCGCCGGGTTTAACATGGTGCATTTTATCGCCTACTTTTATAAAAAAAGCACACTACGCTAACCGGACCTATTTACAGTTGTAAGTAAACGCATTTACGCCTGCACTATTAATTGCCATGCTAACCGGAAATCCCTTCCCGTTATATTGATAGGTAAGGGTCGCGTTAATGTCCAAAGGTGTCGGATCAAAGCCTTGTTTTAGTTTCCCGGTAATTTTAAGCGGGTTGTTTTTGCTCATGATGGCGCAGCGGCCTGCCCAAAAACGAAGCTTATCCAGGTTGTAGGCGATAAAACCACTAAAATCTTCCCCTATAAATTTCCAATATTTTGAGATGGCGGTGTATGGGGAGGGCTTATCGTCATAGGTAATATTCAGTAACTCATCAGAAGTTTGCTGGTAATCGATACGGGTTTCACCAGTTTGAGGAACGCTGAACTTCCGCTCGTAATCATATAAAATTTTTACCTGTGTTACGTTGTCATGGGCATCATAGGTAAAATTGAGTTCATATCTGAAAAGCGTGAAGCCGTTGGCGTCTTTGGAACCGTTAGTTGCTATTAAAACTGTAGTAAGATGTTTCTTTGCGTCGTCAAATTCGAATTGATACAGCGAGTCTCTTTTGGATGCGTTAGGCGGGTTAGAGGCAACAAACGATTCGTGTAAATATTCGGGATTGCCATCATAAATATTGCCGCTGCCGCCAGTATAACTATAGGTAATGTTAATATTGCCGTTATAATGATTGCCATTACCATCAACCGATGAACTGGGATAGGCGTCGACAGCTTTCGCAGATGTAATAGTTCTGACGAACGGTCCGTAATAATAATTAGGGCCCGTCATTTTTACAAGGAGGCCTTTATCGTCATATTCAAATATACGAGACCCAAGCGCCTCGTCAACATCACCTGTAATAGCACAGCCCGCGGTATTTGCCGGAGGAGGAATGGGGTTGTTATTTGGTTTGCCACAACCATGCAAAATAATTAATAAGCTGCCCGCGAGTAAGGCGGCAAGCGCGGATCTGGCAATGCGTTTTCCGTTTTTTTCTGAAGTAATACCCGCCATCTCATCTTTTCCGGGTGTTTTGGATGTGTTTTGCACCCTGTTAAATGCAAAGTAGTTTTGAAGTGTTTTCATTTTGGTAGATTTTATGGTTCGTGATTTTGATAAATGCGTAAAAGGTAATGGGGGATCAATCGGGCGCCAGTTTTATTGGCACGGCAATATCTTTTCCAACATCAAGGATGTGGAAAACAAGATCTTTAGCGTTGTTGGGCACCTCAAAAATTACGGTGCCAACCAGTTCTGCATGGCGCTGAACCAGTTCGCTTAAATCTCCTGAAGGTGCAGTAAGGGATCCATCAATAGCAAGCCTGAAGCCTTCGTTCCAGAAGGGAGCCGGAGAATAATTACTGTTGTTTTTGTATTTTATTTTAATTGTCAGCGAGTTGCTTTCGGGTGTTATGGCCTCAAGTGATGAGCCAAGGATACTGTATTCATGATCTTCGATTTTTACCCGGGTCATTGAAAATATCGCCTTAAGCTTTTCAACTGGCTTTTGTGGTTCCTCTTTTTTACCTGCCAAACTATCCGCATCTTTTTTAACCTCCTGTTTTGTTTCGGTAGATGGTTTATTTCCCTCTGCTGGTTTGCTAAATAAACCGGCCCCGTTTAATGCCACAATTAAACCGGTAACAGCGGTAACTATAGCAGCAAGGCCGGTAATAATTCCGGGCACCGTTGTCCAAAAGCTTTTTTCATCGGGCATAATGGTGTTTGTTTAGGTTTATCGGTTTGGGTTAACGGAATTACTATGTTCCCGGTTATTTTTATTTATAAGCTTTTTCTTTTTTCTGCTGTCCATAATCAGGGTTACTATGGCAAATATGAATACGGCCAACATTGCCAGGATCTCCTGGGTGTCTTTTTTGACAATGCCGTCCACCACGCAAATGGGCCCCAGCACTACCAGGCAAATAAGGGTCGGTTTTCTTGGCAATAAAATGGCCATGGTAAATAATTTAAATGGTTAACAAATTTTGAGATGTATAATAACTTATTGTACAACCAGGTCAGCTTCTATATTTATTTCATTATCTGCTTTAACCTTGTCCCAAACGCGCATTTTTACGTGGTAGGTTTCCCCGGCTACCATCGGCCTTGCGATGGTGATATCTCCGCGCAGTTCGGTAGCGTTTGCCGGCGGATAACCCTGGTCGCCGGCAAACAGGTCGGCGGCATTAAGTACCGGCGTTCCCTTTTTATCGGTCACCAAAAGCATCATCCCCGGGAAAACCTTTCCATCCTTAAGCCCATAATTGTTTATGCCAATCGCCGCTATAGCTATTCGGGTATTCAATTGTACTCTATTATCAGTCATTCGTTTATTAGCCGGGTCAATCAATAAAACATCCTGCACGATAAAACCATTGTAGCTGAAAGACAAACCGGTGCGGAAATCTTTTTTGGAGCCAGTGCTAAAATTGCAGGCTCCCGAAATAAGCAGGTTTGCAAGTAGTAGCAGGGCGATGATCTTCTTCATTTGATACATATATTATTTTGCTGTAATAAACCACCTATTTGCAGGTTAATCCTTTAAATGAAAGGCCTGTTTTACCGAAGCATAGTCATTCGCATTAATTCCCATTTGTTTTAGAGCTGCAATAGCATGCTGACTGTCCCCAACTACAGATAAACCTTGTTTAGCCTGGATAGCGAC
>Ga0193702_1000157_pt1 | contig 26696 bp, 25 predicted proteins | sample U3a1metaG_FD_143060 | JGI IMG/M metagenome (GOLD analysis project Ga0193702, IMG submission 143060) | Soil microbial communities from a riparian zone of the East river system, Colorado, United States - U3a1 | ecosystem: Environmental > Terrestrial > Soil > Riparian zone | place: USA: East River... | reverse complement strand
CTGCTTCATTTATTTATAGCGTAAGCAAACTGCCCTACCGCAGGTTTTGGATAATATAACGACAACAGACGCGGCGCTCTCAGATGGTGCCCAAAGAATATTTTTTAGCTGGACACCACTTAACTCAACAACCCAAACCGGCCAAACGGTGATTTCTACTATAAATGCGCGGGGCAGAGTCTTCTATTTTTATTATAGCCAGGCAAGATATTATTTTGCCACAAATGGTAACTATTATGACCGTGATTTCCTTCAAAATGTTACCGATCAAAGTGTGCCGGATAATACGCCCTTTAATTACAAGTTCAGCTACTCAGGGGTAACCGATCCAACTACAACTTTACCCGATTCATCATCCACACAAATAGACTATTGGGGCTATTACATAGCCAATTCAAATACTTCGTTAATCCCTAAAGTATGGATCAATCCATCAAATAACGCTTATCCCCGGTACAGTGTATATTATCCAACCAACGGTGGCAGCAGTTATACCTATTCAACAACCAATGGTAACAGCCGTATCGGCTCTTCAGCAGGTAATGACATCGGGTGCCTTACTCAAATAACCAATGCCCTGGGCGGCACAACTACCATTGCTTATGAGTCGAATGATTTTTTAGATGTTCCCTCAAACCAGGTTATCAAAGGAGGCGGCATAAGGGTTCGACAAATAACAGATTATGATGGGATAAATACAGCTAATAATATAGTCAGGAATTATTCTTATAAGGCATCGCCTACTTCACTATCAAGCGGGAAGCCAATCTCTATGCCTGTATATGCATTTACAGCTTCTTATACCGGAACGCTTACCGGGCAAGCTTATTGGGACAGGGTGACCGTTTTATCTGACAATGATCTCTCTACCCAGGACCATACCATAATGTATGAGTATGCAAGCATGAGCCGGGCGGGCGCCGGCAATACGCTTTACCAGTATAATATTCCTGCAACTTATTGGGATGCCAGCGCTGCACCTGTTTGCAGCGGTTGTACTACAGAGTGGTATCCGGCAGTAAATAATGTTGCCCGCAATAGTTGTACCACCAGTTCGTGGGCGGTTAAAAATGATATCTATTCTTATCCTTTTATCCCAAATCCCAATTATGATTTTGAAAGAGGACTGATCCGGAAAATAACTAATTACGATTATGAAAATTTTGAGGTAAGTGAAACTAATTATACATACCAGCGTTCATTTACCCCATCGGTAATTACAGCATTTAGGGCCGATGACAATTTTGCGACGGTTAAAAGCTATAATAAGTATACAATCTATTTTAATACGGGTGAACTTACAGCCCAGGTTAGCCAAAAGGTATTCGGGTCACCCAGTCTTTTAAGCTCACAAACAACAACAACTAATTACACTTATGGCGGTACAAACCATAAACTGCTGACAAAACAGTCGGTAACTAATAGCGACAATAGCGTAATTAATACTTATTATACTTATACAAAGGATTATGCAGCCTCGGGCAGCAACCCAAATGTAAATGCCATTTATAATTTAAACCTTATGAATATGAACCTGCCTGTTGAAACATACCAGCAGGTAGTGCGGGCAGGTACCACAACAACAGTTGGCGGATCGCTTACGCTTTACAGCCCTTTTACCGTTGGTTCAGTAACTATGTATAAACCATCGCAACAATTAAAATTTGTACAGGCGGCCACACCATCAGCATTTACACCATTTAACGTAACCGGTGGGGTGCCAAATCGTGACAGCAAGTACTTTGTTACGGCTAATTTTACCAATTATAGTAACATGGGCTTTCCGCAAACAATTGATGATGGAAATAAGAATATTATCACAACCATTCCTGACCCTATCTGGAATAAACCCGTGGCAACATTCAGCAACGCAAACCTTGGAGAGCTTGGTTATAGTAGTTTCGATAGTGATATAGTGTCGCCCGGTGATTTTTCTATAACAGGCAGCGGCACCAACACCTATTCAGGAAGCGGGCACGTTGGGAGTGGAGCAAGTATTGGCACAAGCAATACTATTTCAAAAACAATAACGCGTAGTGCAATTGCTGATAACTATATATTTTCCGTTTGGATAAATGCAGCAACCGGAGTGAGCGGAAACATTACTATTACCCTGAACGGAACGACAGCGGGAACAATTGCCTATACCGGAACAGGTAAAGCGCAATATTACGAGAAAAAGCTATTAGTAACAGGCTTACCCTCCACTGTTCCTGTTAATATTACAACAAGCCAGCCAATAGTTGTGGATGATATACTGCTATATCCCGATGTGGCAGAGGTGACAACAGCTTCCTATGGCGGCACCCTGGGGTATAAAACTTCGCAAACAAATACAAATGGTATTTCGGCATATTATACAAGTGATGCCTGGGGCAGGCTGACCTATGCCTATGATAAGGACCATAACATTGTTCAAAAAAACATCTATGTTACTCCTGCACAAATATTAAATTACAATGAGCCATATTTTACACATTCGACAGATCTATATGGTTTTTGTTATGTAAACCAACCAATCACCTTCGAATTAGATTTAGACCCGTCTGTGACCTCCGGAGTAGCTATTCAATGGGACTTTGGGGACATGAGTGCAGCCGTTACCACCGCATTGGGCGCTCAGCCTTCACATATATATGCCACTACCGGTACCTATACGGTAACGGCCACCATATCATCTCCTATTCTGGGTAAAAAAGTAGTTACAGATTTGGTTAACGTAAAGCCTGTTCCTATACCCACCTTATCGCTTAGTTATACCAACACTACACCCGGGCAGGCAGATATTACCACGGTAACTTTTACACCAACAGGCTCTGGTACATCTTATTCTTTTACAGGTTCGCAGTTAAATACGGCGAGTGTGTTACAGGGAAATTATACCATAGTGGTTACCCTTTCGGGTGCAAAGCACTATAATGGTGTTGCAGGTTATAATTCAGTTTCTGTAGGAGGTACATGCAGCAACTGGGTATCATCAAACATTTATACTTATACGTTAAACCTGACAGGCGCCGCAAGCCTTAACTTCAACGTAAGTCCTAATAATTGCCCATAAGTATAACTTAAACCTCAAAATCACAAAACAATGCAACAAAGAGCCATATATATATTACTATTCATCCTGCTGGCAACCGGGTTTATAAAAACGGTAAAAGCGCAAACGCCCGTTCTGGGGTTTACGCAGCAGGAGAACGTTAAAAAAACAGGAATATTGACGGATGACCAGTTATACCCCATGTCTGTTACCGATAAATCAGTTTCCAGGCAATATTACGACGGCCTGGGAAGACCTATTCAAACGGTTGCTATAGGGGCCAGCCCGGCACAAAATGATCTTATTCAACCCGCGGCATACAACAACCTGGGGATGCAAACAATAAATTACCTGCCTTATGCCGGTAAAAGTACTGACGTATCGGGCAGCTATCGCGTAAATGCCCTTACAGGTGACCTTACCACCTTTTATAACGGGACAGCAGACAATATTGCCAACGATAACAGCCCCTGGAGCCAGCAGGTATTTGACGGCAGCCCATTGCAAAGACTGATTTATTCAGGAATGGTGGGTGATAATCATCAACCCGGGGTAACAGGCACACAGCACTATAAGTCTATCGTCCAGCGGCCTAACAGCAGTGCAGCAGATGGTAACATTATTGCCTGGAACCCTGACAACGGATATACTGCGGTTACCTATTATGCCGATGGCCAGCTGGCTGTAGGCGATTTTAAGGATGAAGACAACATTGAATCACTTACCTATACTGATATAGCCGGCCATACGATACTGAAACGGCAATATACCTCAACGGCGGGTGTTTACATTGATACGTATTATGTTTACAATAATGCCGGGTTAATAAGTTATGTTATCCCGCCTAAGGCGCTGGCCTTAATGGTACAAAACGGTAATTTCAGCCCGGCACAGGCAGTTATAAATAAACTGGTTTTCCAGTTTATATATGATGTCCGCGGCCGAATAATCCAAAAAACAATGCCCGGTACTGGTACTGTAAATATGATCTATGATCCGTTGAACCGGCTGGTATTAACCCAGGACGCAAAAATGGCGGCCGGTTATAAATGGTATTATATAAAATATGATGCCAAAGGACACGCCATAAGCCAGGGCACTTATGTGGATGCAAGCCATTTAAATGCGGCAGCGATGCAGATAGCGGTAACAAACAATACCACCTATAATACCTACTGGTACGAAAAACGCCTCAATTCACCGGGCACCGGCTATTATTCTAACAACACATTTCCATCGGCTGCGATAACCCCGCTTGCCTATAGTTATTTTGACGATTATAACTTAGACATGACCGGAGGAGATGATTACAGCAAAACAGACCAGGGGCTTACCGGTGAAACAGTACAGACTACCGGAACATTAAAGGGTATGCCAACCATGGTGCGTAAAGCTATTGTGGGCAACGGTATAGCGGCAGGTATCTGGTTAATTACCATTTATTTTTACGACAGCAATGGCCGCGTTATTCAAACCAAAAGCAATAACCAGTTAACAACTGCCATAAGCGATGTAAAAACCAATGGGCTCGATTTTACGGGCGCACCTTTGCAAACAAAAGTGGTAAAGGTTGCAGGCAGCACCACAACTACCGTATTAAGCACCGTGACGTATGATCATATGCATCGCGTAACGGCTATTGACCAAACTTATAACACGGGCTCACCTATCCGTATTGCGGCATACACTTATAACGAGTTGGGGCAGCTGATTAATAAAGACCTGGGCCAGTTGGCCAGCGGCACCATCCCTGCCAATGTTACGTTATCTGGCAATTACCCGGGCACGCAAACCATTGTTGCCACCAACAGCATTACCTTTAGCAGCAGTCCTGCAACAACCATTCCGTCAGGCGCAACTTTTAAAGCAATTATATCAAAAGGCTATTTACAATCGGTTGATTACCGGTACAACATCCGCGGGCAGTTGCTGAGTATCAACAACAGCAAGCTAAGCAACGATGGCGGTACAACCAATAACGATAGTAACGACCTGTTTGGCATGCAGTTTTTGTATGACCAGGTTGACGCCAACCTTGGGGTGAACGATACCGCCCGCTATAACGGCAGGCTGGCCGCTGTAAAATGGATGAGCACCGATGCAAACGGAACAAGCAGCTACGAGCGCAGCTATACGTATGGCTATGATGCCGTTGCCCGCCTTACCAGCGCCAATTATGCAGAGCGGACAACAGCAGGTACCGGAACGTTCAGCAATAACATAGGCGGCTTTGACGAAAGCGGGATAAAGTACGATGTGAATGGGAATATCCTCGCCTTAAACCGCAATAGCTCAACCCAGGGAACAAATACCAATGTGCAGGTTGATAACCTTGCTTATACGTATGATCCCACCAACCCTAACCAGCTGCTAAAAGTAAGCGATGGTGCCGGGGCAAACTACACGGGCTACGGCTTCCGGAACCTTACGGGGGCAACATCAACGGCTTTCTATACTTATGATGTAAATGGTAACCTGGCCAGCGACCCTTATAAAGGGATTGCCTTGGGCTATAATGATTTAAACCGAACAGATAATATAGCGGTGGGCAGCACCGGCGCCATTAATTATACCTATGATGCATCCGGAGTACTGCTGCGCAAGCAGGTTTATAGTGTTTCGGGTGGAACGCAAACCCTGCAAACCACAACTGATTATTCTGACGGGTTTGTGTATACCACAGCCGGCGCAGGAACGGCAACCCTAAGCTATTTTGCCATGCCTGAAGGCCGGGTAAGAAACACGGGAACAGCCTTAAAACCGGAATACATTATCAGCGACCAGCAAGGCAATGCCCGCATCAGCTTTGAAGAAAGCACAACCTCGCCGGGTAATGCAGTGGTAAGGCAGGAGAATAGTTACTATGCCTTTGGCCTGGTAATGCCAAACAGTCCGGTAAGTACGCCGACTACCGATAACAAACAGCTGTACAATGGCGGCAGCGAGTGGCAGAATGATTTTAGTAACCTGCCTGATTATTATCAGACATTTTATAGGAATTATGATGCTGCTTTAGGTAGATTTGTAGGAGTGGATCCGATGGCAGAAGGGACGGAATCAATGACCACTTATCATTATGCGGGGAATAACCCGATTATGTATAATGATCCATTGGGGAATATGTTGGCTAACCATGGCTTTACACCAAGCCCGACTAATGCGGATGGTACAACCAATTGGATGGGGGTTCCATGGGCTGTAGATGATATTTATAGCAACATGAACTATAGTGGTACTGCAGGCGGAGGAGGCTCTGGTATTGGGGGCTATATAAGTGGAAATACAGGCGGAGAAACGATTTATACAAAAGCGGCAGTTACAAACCCAGGGCAGGGCACAGCCTATTCAATAGGTTTTGATCGTAAAGTGGAAAGCGCGGTGCCAAACGGTTTGGATCATGACACATATTGGAAAAAAGCTATTCTAAATGATGCGATTTTTGATGACGGACTTGGCAGAAAAACTGAAAGGATAGAGACTGGATATGTTGAAGTACCTCAAGGAATGGACATAAATGCCAATCAGGGGGGAGGAAGTCAGCAAGCCAGTTCTGATAATGGTAGTTCTTGGCTGCATCTAATTGGGCCGGGCTTAGTTACATTAGGTGCTGACATTATTCCTAAATCCTTTGCTTCCAATTTCATTAGAAGCTTTGTTGTACAGGGGGCCAGTAAATATACCTCTATAGCGTCCGTAGCTTTTAGAAAGCTCATACCGAGTACATGGGAAACTCTTGAATTTTTACCAAGATCAATTTCATTGGGAGGACAATTAGGGCGAGCGGTTCCATATGTTGGCTGGGCAATAACTGCATATGATGTAACTTATAATGGAAGCAAATGGCTCTCTGGAGTAATAATCAATGCGCTACCGTATAGCGATCAAGCAAAACAACCGGAATTAATGCCAGACGGTACAGTTTGGCATCCTGAACATTAACTTTATGAGTGCGCTGATCGTAGCTATTATTTGAGATAAAAATAAGTAATCAAAATGGAAACAATAATTAACAGTGATAAGTGGCCATTGATAGTTGACTTTACAACCCGGAATTGGCGCGTAGATAATATAGTCTTAAAAATAAATACAAGATTGCAAGAAGACTTGGGAATAAAGGGAGACGATGCAGACGAATTTATATACAGATTTGCAGAAGCTTTTAATGTAGATATAGCAAACGTTGATTTATCAAATTACTTTACAGGCAATGATTTCGACTTTATGACACCTATAGTTAGGTTTTTTAAACGCGAGCCAGTTAAAAAGAAGAAGCCATTAACGTTAGGTGATTTACAAGAAGCAATAATGATTGGAAAATTGGATGACAGCATTATCCTAAATAAAGAATAGAATAAAATATCGCCGTTCAACAAATGAAAAACGAGGTTTTGAAGCGTTTGCAATTGTTTATTGAAAAAGAAAGATGGAATTATAAATTCCCTTTAACGAATAGTGCGAGGCTTTACGAGGATTTAGGCATTTATGGAGACGATGCGGTTGAGTTTCTTATAGATTTTGGCAAGGAGTTTAACGTGGATGTTTCAAACTTCATGGCAGCAGACTATTTTAAAGGAGAGCCAGGTGTCGATTTTATAACCCCTATAATCAACTTATTTAAAAAGGATAAAATCAAACCTGTTAAGGCAACAAAAACGCTAACATTGGGACACCTTGAAAAGGCTATAAAGGCAGGCAGATTAGATGAAGAGGTAATCAATTCATAGTATTATTAAGCATTAGCAATTCAGCCCGGCCAACCAGCCGGGCTGAATTGCTTTAAGAGCTATCGGTATAGCTGTATATACCTCTATCTGTATATGTGTTAATGCGCTTGTTTTTATACTTGCAAGTTGTGTTTTTGTGTCACCCAAAAACCTACTTGCCCTACCGCCGATGGGCGGTAAGGGTTAGCAAACCTGCGCGACTTGGTTTGCTTTTTTAGCTACATATATAAAGAGCACTGCGGAAATAGCTATTGAATGATTGTTGGGCAATCTCTAAAATCGCAAGAAATAAATAAGCTTACTTGCTTTTCAGCAGTTCCACCTTTTCACGTTCGCTTTGCAGCAAACGTTCATAAAGCTTTTTGTTCTCCTCAATTACTTCGAACAACTTATCCATCGGGTTAAAGTTGAGCGTACAGTTATTATTAACAGATCCTGCATTATCATGCAGCGTACTTGAAATGATATTGATCACAGCTTCTTCGCTAAAGTTCTTAATTGCTTCGGCAGTAACGCCCAACACCTGGGCGATCTGTTGCAGCTTGTCTTCCTCTACGGTTTCGCTTTGCTCAATCCGGGAAATTGACTGCTGGCTAACGCCCAATTCAGAAGCCAAAAACTCTTGTTTGATGCCACGTAATTCTCTTATGCGCCCTATCTTTCTGCCGATGTGAATTGATTCTGCCATAGTCTTTTTATAAGGTATTAATGTGCGTAAGCCTTTTTAGCTTTAAAATCTCTAACAAGTGCATCCACCACCATAAAGACCTGTTTCCTGTCTTCATCAGGCAGGGCGGTAACTTCTCTTATTCGGTTGAGCGTAGAGCTGTCCAGTTCCAGGTCAGTCTTTCCAACAAGGAAATCCAACGACACTTCCAGGGTATCGGCCATGCGTATAACCACCTCGATAGATGGCTTTACTTCGTCACGTTCGTACCTGCCGATTATATCCCCTGATGTTTCTACACGTTTGCCAAGATCAGCCTGGGATATGCCTTTTTTCTTTCGTAATGCGGTTATCTGTTGTCCTAAAGTCATACTGAAAAGTAGTTAAACTGCTATCAAAACCAACTGTTAAGCAAAAATAACTGATATAAATAGCATATCAAAGTAAAATAGGTCTTGGATAGTTCTGATATATCTTTTAGTTTTGTGATAAATAAGTCGTAAAAACTTTTTTTATAACAGATGGAAATAAACGAGATCAAGCAGCGGTTAACCTTAGCCGAGGTGCTAAAACATTACGGATTGAAGCCTGATAAAAGCCTGCGGCTGCATTGCCCATTCCATGAAGACAAGACCCCAAGCTTGCAGATCTATTATAAAACCCATACGGCCTACTGCTTTTCGTCCAACTGCAAGACCCACGGCAAAAGCCTGGACGTGATCGACTTTATTATGCACAAGGAAAATACCACCAAGCACGAAGCCATCAAACAGGCCGAAACGCTGGCTAACGGAGGCCAGCCCAATACGAGCATTGACAAAGGCGCTTTCCTGCAACAGATGTTCACCTACTTTAAAAATGCGGTGCATAACAGCAGGCCTACCCAGGAATATATCAAAAGCCGAAACCTGGACTTTGCAAAACAGGAGATCGGCTATAACGCCGGGCAGTTCCACCACGGCACCCGGAAAGATGAAACGCTGATCAATCAGTGCTTACAATACGGTTTGCTGATCGATGCGGGGCTTACGGCCAAGACCGGCGACAAAGCCTATAAAGTATTCGGCAAGGGCTGTATCGTTTTTGCGCTAAAAAATAAGCAGCACCAGGTAAGCGGCCTTTACTTCCGTTCGACCACCAACAGCGATACGGCCAAACATTACTACCTGAAAGACCGGCAGGGCATTTACCCCGGTTATCCCAAAGCGGAAACCCAAAAGTTAATTATAACGGAGGCGGTGATCGATGCGGCGACTTTATTGCAGATCCCGGCCATAACAGAAAATTACAGCATCGTTACCGCCTACGGCACCAACGGTCTGAACCAGGAGATCAAAACCGCTATCCAGGAATTACCGCAGTTACAGGAGATCATCTTTGCCTTTGATGCCGACGAGGCCGGGCAGGCAGCGGTAATCAAATACACGGCAGAGCTGCACGAATTATTGCCCGGCGTAATTATAACAACGCTTACACTACCACTAAAAGACATCAACGAAACCGCCCAGGCGCATGAAGATGAAGCGGTGTTTATACAGCTAATGGCCGAAAGAGCCCCCCAGCCCCCTAAAGGGGGAGCAAAAGTTGCTGAGCAGGATAAAAGTCTTTTTCTTTCAACTGAAAATAAAAGTTCAATTGAAAAAGAAAGCCCTGCACCTGCCACACCGGCAGGCAGGCTAAACACGGCCAACCCGGAGCAGCTGGTTTACGAAACGGCGGAACTGATCATTACGATATGGGGCGGCATCGAACAGGAGAACCTAAGCCGCCTGAAAGTAAGCCTGCATATCCGGCTAAAGAGCAATAAATACCGCAGCTTCCGGGACGATGTGAACCTGTACAGTTATGCCAGCAGCCAAAAACTGGTCAAAAGCATTGCCGAAACGCTGGAACTAAGTACCAGCCTGGTTAACGCCACGATCACCGACCTGATCGAAACCTTAGAAAAATACCGCTCCGAGGAAAGGGCGCAGCAGCTGAAATCCCTGGTGCCGCAAGCCTACCAAATGACAGCGCAGGAAAGGCAGGCCGCCGAGGCTTTTCTAAAAGAACCCGACCTGGTGCAAAGAACGCTGGACACCCTAAGCCGAACCGGGCTGATCGGTGAGCAAAAGAACGGCCTGCTGCTGTACTTTTTGTACCTGTCCCGCTTCTTTGAAGAACCGCTGCACGCGATCATCTTCGGTAAATCCGGCAGCGGCAAGACCTACCTGCAAACCCGGATCAGCGAATGCCTGCCGGAAGAAAGTGTACGCACCACGACGAGCCTAAGCGAGAACACGCTGTACTATTCCCCCAAAAACTTCTGGAAACATATCGTGCTGCTGATCGAAGACCTGGACGGCGTATATAACGCCCTGCTTCCGCTGCGGGAGTTCATGAGCAAGCAAAGCATTACCAAGCTTACGACCGACAAAGACGCTAAAGGCAACAACGTACAAAAAGTACTTACGGTGGAGGGACCGATCTGCGTAAGCGGCGCCACCACCAAAGAAAACATCTACGAGGATAACGCCAACCGCTCTTTCCTGATCTACGTGGACGAGGGCGCCAGCCATTTGAACGAAGTAATGGAATACCAGCGCAAACAGCAGGCCGGGCTGATCAATAAGGCCGCGCAGGAAAAAGCCAAACAGGAACTGCGCAACGTGCAGCGCCTTTTAGTAAAAGATATACAGGTCATTAATCCTTATGCCCTGCATTTGCGCATACCCGATAACGTGTTTAAGAAGCTGCGCACCAATATGCACTACCTGAAGCTGATCGAAATTATCACCTTTTACCACCAGCAGCAGCGGCCGGTAAAGAAATTGGCAGACGGCACCAGATACATCGAAACCACGCCGGAAGACATCTATTGGGCGAACGAGCTGGTTAAGGAAGTGCTGTTAAAAAAGAGCGATGAACTGAACGGCGAACTGCGGGGCTTTTTCGAGTTGCTGAAAAGCCATGTAAAAGCAGCTGGTAAAGACCCTAACGCCACATTCTTTGCCAAAGACATTCGGAAAACCTACCGGATGCACCCCATGCAGTTAACCCGGCATTTGATCCAACTGGAAAAGCGGGGCTATATCAAACAGGTCAGCAGCAACCGCAAGACCGGCTTTGAGTACCAGGTTACCGAATGGGAAGAATACAGCCAGCTACAGGAGAGCGTAAATATCATGGACACGATCCTGGCCAAGCTGAAACCGGCAAGAAACAAAGTAGTTATACCGCAGCTTCACGCATATTCACAAAACGGAGTGTGAATATCAACGTGCTGATATACAAACAATAAGAATAATAAAAAGGCCATATTCACACATTCACAGCTTTCACACCCCAGAAGCAAGACCCTTATAAAAACAAATACGATGAGCAGCACTTACGACCGCATTACATTGGCCTTTAAAGAATGGTTAGGGCTGATCGGTTACAGCCCGAGCACGGTACAGCACATGCCCCGGCGGGTACAGGAGTTCTTTACGTTCCTGGAAACGCAGCAGGTAAGCAGCCTGCAACAGGTAGAACACCGGCACATCCAGGGCTTTTACCAGTTGCAGAAAGACCGGGCAAGCCATAACAGCGGCAAGCCGTTAAGCAACAGCACCGTAAACGGTTACCTGCGTAACCTGCGCTTGTTAGCGCAATACTTACAAGAAACCGGGCAGGGCTTTTTAGACGTGGATATCCCCAACGAGCCAAAAGCCACGCCGGAAAAGGAAATACTGACACCCACCGAGATCATGCAGCTTTACAATGCCATCGACGAAAATACCACCGGGCTAAGGGACAGGGCATTGTTAAGTGTTTACTATGGCTGCGGGTTAAGGAGTAATGAGGGCGTACAGCTCAATATCAGCGATATACTGCTGGAAAAAGGCTTGCTGTACGTAAGAAAAGGCAAAGGCTATAAAGAGCGTTACGTACCTTTTGTACAAAGCCAGTACCAGGACTTTAAAAACTACCTGAACTATTGCAGGCCGGGTTTAGCTAAAGACAATAAGGAGCAGGAAGCTTTTATGCTCAACAGCCAGGGCAGGCGGATCACCTATCAAAACGCCTTAACCACCCTGAAAACCTTGCAGCAGCGCACCGGTAACGAAGCCCTGCAAAACAAGCAGGTTGGTTTGCATACCCTGCGCCACAGCATCGCCACCCATTTATTACAGCGCAAAATGCCGCTGGAAGACATCAGCCAGTTCTTAGGGCATAAAAGCATTTACAGCACCGAAGTATATACCCATATCGTTCACCAGCATGGAAACTTTTGACGACTTTTTATACCGGCGGCATTACCGGCCAAGAACGGTAGAACTGTTCAGGCTGTATGCCAAACGGCTAAACGAATGGCTCGACCAGGAAAACATAGCCATTGAAGATTGCAGCTATACCGACCTGATGGCCTATATCAAATACATGCGGGAGCAGGGTCAGAAAATACGCAATATTGTCAGCCAGGTATCCTGCTTCCGGCAGTACTTCGACTACTTAAAGCATCAAAAGATCGTAACGGCCAATCCAAGTAAAACGATCTTCTTGAAAGGCTACAGCCAGCGGATACCGCATGATATATTAAGCCGGGAAACCTTACAAGAAATCTACGACGGTTGCCAGACTACCACCATCACCAATAAAAGGGATAAGCTGATGTTAAGCTTTGTGATCTTCCAGGGCCTGTTTAAAAACGAGGTACTGAACATAGAACCCGGCGATCTGAACTTGCTAAAAGGAACGGCTTATATCCGGGGCAACGGCAACACCAGGGCAAGAACGTTAAACTTAGAGCCGCAGCAGATCCTGCCTTTGCAGGAATATCTTACTGCCATACGGCCGCAGCTCATTAAAGAAAAAGGAAAGGACAACCCTTATTTGTTTGTCAGCAAGGGCAAGTGTATCAATGCCGAAAACAGCCTGTACGAATTACTGGAGGTCTTGAAAAAAAAGGATATAGGGCTTAAAAACTTCCTGCATATCCGGGTCAGCCTGATCAGCCACTGGATCAAAGAAAGAAACATCCGGGAAGTGCAATACCTGGCCGGCCATAAAACCATAGTCGGCACCGAAATGTACAAAAGCGTTGACCTGCAAGACCTGCAGGACAGCCTGGTTAAATTCCATCCCTTAAACCAATAGCCTTACCCTAGCCATCCCTTCTGCCGGATAACCGGCCCAAAGCTGCGTAACATAACAGCTTCTTATAGTACGGCCGCACCGTTCCATCGCCAAAACCAAAGCCGTCTATAAGGCCATTATGTTAAGTAGCCGCTCAAATCCTGGCCTCTGCCACCACACATTAAGCCACGGGCGTATGGCATTGTTGTTTAATTGGAGGCTATCTTCCAAAGCCCCCAAACCCCCGTTGGAGCGTTTACGTGCCGGATGCAAGCCGCACGGCCAGTCCACAAACCACGCTTACATCCAGCCCGAAAACGTAAGTCCTTTTCAAATTAGCAAGATGTACATTTGTGCCACAAATGATCTTGCTAACCTATCGGTAGAAAACGCTTTTGGCGTTTAGCAAGATAAACGATTGTCCGACAATCGAATCTTGCCCCATTGCTCCGAAGTCGCCGGGGGAACCCCAAAAGACCTTTGCAACCACCGGGCGCAAAGGCAAGTTTGCCACGAGCCGAAAGGCATCGTGGTAGTTTTTGTGGACACAAAAACACAAACTTGCTGCTTACCGGCTGATTGCTTTATCTGCGTATAGTTGTATAGCTGCTTAGTTGTTTATTGGTCTATTCCTTTAGCTGAATATAGGTCTATCTGCATATATAATGGGCATAGAGGTTTAGCTGATCTTCTGTTAAGCAACCAAAAGCGGAAGAAGACGGGGCTGTCAAGGGAACGTGGAATAAATGGGTTGTGTGCGTGAATGGCTACGTGGGTTTATGCCGCGAAAGTCCCTTTACTGCCCTGGCTTCGGGGGCTACCTTTGCGGTTACAGATGATCGGCTTAACCAGGTACTTTTTTCTTTCAACTGAAAAGAAGCTCAATTGAAAAAATAAAAAGCAGTTGTGTACATTAGTAGCATAAAATGTACTTGTAAAAGTACCTTATCGTGCGAGACGGTAAGCCGGTTACCGGAGCAGAACGGAAATAAAAGGCGGTAAAAATTGGAGTAGCCTATAAGACTGCCAATCAGGGGGGATACCCTCATGCTGATCAATTGGCGAAATTTGGACAAATAGTAGCAGTATTTAATGTTTCTGGTGGCGTACAAATTGTTGGCGGAGTTGCAGTGGAATACGGCGTGCTTGTTACAGACAAAGGTTATAATCAACGTTATAGAACTATTTACCCTACTGTTTATGGCCTTGGCGCCTCGGGGGGAGGAAACATGGGAGTAATAATTGGTCGCGGTAATTATAAACCAACATTTTCTGATTGGAAAGGATACGCATACAACGGGGTAAGTGGAAGTTTTGAATTCTTTAATGGTTCATGGGGCCACGGAGCAGGCTATAATGTTTTTACGTTTGGTCTAGGCTTAGGTCTGAATTATAAAGATACTCGATTTAACGGTTCATATAGCCCTGCTTCTTTTACAACCTTAATGGGGGATCCGTATAAGAATCCTCAGACAAACACAGATTTTTCAGGTATATATATTCATAGCTATGGGCAACATTAATTTCAAGATCAGTTTCAAGATTTCAAAATCTGTTAATACCAACATCGCCGTTTTGAGGGCGAACATTTTAGAAAAACTGAAAAGAGAGGAATATGAAATAATTATCAATAATGATATGAATATTGGTTTTAACAATTACGGAACACCTCTTTTTAGAGTTAGAGGATCATCGTCTTCTAAATTACGAGAAGGTGATTTTACGTTAATTAAAGAAAATGATAATACTTTAGTAAGATTAGATTTTCGCGTACCATTCTTATCATTGTCAATTGCATTTGTAATCTTATTATTCTTAGGATTTTTGTGGGGTTGGGGGGTGCTTTTTATAATTGGGTTACTTATTACAGGATTTATCTCCGAAGTTGTACAACAAAAGAATAATGCGAAACATTTGGTAAATTCCATAACGGAAAACCAATAGGACATTAAGCCCGGCCATACCAGCCGGGCTGTTTTTTTGACTTTTATGGTTACTTTTATAACTGTATATACAACTAATCTGTTAATACTTATGCTGCCGCAAGGGCTTTTCTGTCGCTGCCGCAAGGGTCTCCCATGCTGCCACAAGGGCTTTTCAGTCGCTGCCGCGAGGGTCCCCCTGCTAACGCAAGGGCTTTTCTGTCGCTGCCGCAAGCGTCCCCGGCTTGTGGCCTGGTATAACAAGTTTGTCGCAATTCCAAGCATGCAGAGCTTGTATCAAGGTAATAGTAACTATGTTCACGACCGCCTTAGCTTTGAATTAGAGGCCACAACTTTAGCACATGATTTCTACGGCAAGAATTCTGTTTTGAACAATTACACTTTTCCAACTTTTTACAATTTTCCCGTGCCTTTGGATCATGATAATAGTCCCCCATTCTGGCGCGAGTATGACGGGCCGCCTATGCGCAAAGGCGTACTCGTGACCCGGTTGCAAAGTAGCCCGCTTACAATCAGGCGGGCTACTTTTTAATACAACCATAGAATACTTCTTCGGGTTAGGGATTGCAGCGGATACCGGCCGTTCGCTTAAGGCCTCGAGGCGTATGAGCGTAAAGCCCGGCCGCAGGCAACCCCCAAAACTTCTGAATAATAGCCAGCAGGCACGCAAACATTTGTTGCAAGCAGCAGCATTGTCTTTAGCAGCAGTCCGGCAACCACTATGGAAAAATGGAACGCTGGAACAGGGTGTGTTGTACATAAAAAAGTTTACCGGAGGGTGCAGGTTTACTCCTTCATTATTGAAAACTATTGCTCATCTGAAACAGCGGCAAATACATCGCTATCAAAATCACCCCAACGATCAGCCCAAGGAATATGATGATAAGGGGTTCCATCATGCTGCTTAGGGTGGAGGTTTTGTATTCTACTTCGTCAATGTATTGCTCGGAGATCTTGCCAAAAAAGAGGTCGAGCTGGTTGGTTTCTTCGCCAACTTTTATCAGCTGGATCATTTTGGATGGATAAACTTTAAACTGCTGCAGGCTTTCGTGCAGGGATTTGCCTTTCATAATGTCATCCTCCACCTTTTGCAGGGATGATTCAATGGGATAGTAGTTGATCATCTGTCTGATCAGCGCAATAGCCCGTAAAAGCGGTAGTTTTGCATTGATCAGCAGGCGCATGGAGTTACAAAACCGGGCCAGGTAGATCTTTTGTACCAGGTTGCCAATCAGCGGGGTGCGCAGCAGGGTCTGTGAAAATATTTGTTTGAACTTTTGGGTTTTACGGGTAAACAGGATAAAGCCTACGATCAATGCTACCAGTATAATGAACCGCCAGAAGTTGTTTTCCATGGCATTTGAAACGCTGATGATCTTTTCGGTGATCCAGGGTAACTGTCCGCCAAAGCGTTTAAAAACATCGCCAAACATGGGCACCACAAATTTCAGCATGAAAAACACGGCCCCCAATGAGGTGGTAAGCACAACGCAAGGGTAGGTGAGTGCCGAAACTATTTTGCGGCGCTGCTTGATTTTGTTTTGGTAAAATTTGGCCAGGTCAGCTAATACTTCGATCAGCTTGCCGGTTTCTTCGCCTATCTGCAAGCTGTAAACTTCGTATAAGGAGAATTTCCCGGTTTGCTGCAAGGCCTGTGAAAAGGTGGTACCGCCCAAAACAGCTTCCTGGATCTTTTTATAGAGTTCCTTGTCTTTTTCTTTCTGCTGGTCGGCAGTAATCAACTCAAAGCTGCTTTTTAAATTGATGCCTGCCTGCAGCAGCGAGCCTAGTTCCAGGTACAGGTACTCTTTCTTCTTATCGTTCAGTTCCTTGCTGCCAAAGCTGATGTCGCGGTTAAGCAGGGCCATAAGGCCGCCTTCATCTTTTTGTTTTGATGGCTTAACGGTTTTCTTGGCTTGGTATCTGCTGAGGTCAATTGATGGCATTTGGATTCTTTTCTATCAGGTTTTCGGAACTGTATGTTTTATGGTAATGGTAACTGATTGTTTCTTTTTGATAGCTGATGGTAAAGCCAAGTTCGTCTATTGTGTTTTGTGCTTCAGTTGTTTGCAATTCCAATAGGGGCACATTTTCAAAGCTTGCGTTAAGGTCCTGGTTTTGCACTTTAAAGGTATCAATCCTGGCGGCTTTCCGGACAATAAAATCATTGGAAAATTCGTACCGGATCAGTGCGCTGTCTTTTTTTAATGAAAAACCCGTTGGGTCTTTAAAGATTATATTAGCCTGCTGAAAATCACGTTTTAAAACATGATCAAGGCTGACTAAAACTGCCATGTCATTATTCTTATTGGTAAATGAATGATAGGATTTGATGACGATTGAATACGAGGTATAAGTAACGGCAATAAGTATGGCAGCAATCATCATCGTGATGGTGACTTCCATTATGGTAAAAGCCTGTACTTTGTATTTACTCATGGGGCACTGGTAATTACCTTTTGTAATTCTGCAATTTTTTGCTGGTTGGCGTCAAAGGCGGTTAAGTGTATTTCTATAAGGCCCGCCATATCCGGGTAAGGCTTTACTTCCTGCTCAATCCTGAAATCGGCTACGGTAACAGATTGGCTTGTATTTTCGGTGCTGTGTTCAGCCTTTAACATGGTTTCCTGTAACAGGGCCTGTGCCTTTAATTTTTTGGCCGATAAGGATAAGCGCAATACATTGGTGTAGATCATCATGGCTACACCAAAAACAATAACAATGATCACCATGGATACAATCACCTCCAAGATGCTGGAGGACTTTACCCGCCCTTTTAATTTGCTTCCAGCCATTGTAAAACTTTTTTCTTTTTTGCAGATACCGGCAATAGACCGCTGCTTAAATAATAGGGCGATAATGCTTTTGAATTGATGGTGGCGTTGATCAGGTAATTTTCAAACAGCGTAAATGAATTTTTATACCAGAAACGGCTGGTAAATACACTGCCATCAATTTCAGTATTATCATTCAACTGAAGAATGCCCTGCGAGTAGACCTGCCCCGTTATTTTAACATTTTTATCGGTTATAATCAGTGGTTTTAGTGGGCTATCCATTTTGTCGTACGTAAATACCAGTCCGCTAAAGCTGACGTTTTTCCCTATTGAGATTTTAGCCTGGAAATTAACAACCGGGGATTTAAAACGCATAAGCCCTAAACAGGAAGGGTAGCCAAAGTTGCAATGTTGTTCAACCCGGATGGAGTCGGTGGCAAAAAGCTGGCAATTGCCATGAAATCCTGCTTTAACTATAATTGCCCTGGCATATACCTGGACGTTTTTTAAAATCACGGTACTGTCAATGGTTAAGGTGGTGTCTGAATATAAAATTACATTCCCGCTGATGTTCACGTTTTCAATGCTTTTGGCTGTTTTTTTAAAACTGAAAACATGGGTGGGCCGTAAAAAAGAGTTTTTGATAGTATCCTTCCCGGATAAAGTGCTGTCGCCATTGGCTGCCTGGGTGAAATATTGTTCAAACTGTTTTAACCTGTTATCATCCAGCGGGGGGAGTTTTCTTTCACTGGTGCGTTTGGTGCCGATAACAAGCCGCTTGTCACCTTCATAGGCTTTATTATCAATATAAGCAGTCTGAACGCCGGCTTTGGGGATGTAGACATCCCCGCGCACCGTCGTTTTGCCGCTTAAGGAAAATGGCCGGTCCTCATCAATTAAATAAAGCGCTGCCCATTTTGCGGAATCGATCGTATTTGCGAAAGAAAAGGATTTAAAAAGGGTGTCCCGCTGTACAAAGGTTTTAACGATGCCGATATCATATACCCCCCAAGGGACTTTTTGTAGGGAAACGGAATCCATATCGTTACTAAACAGGCTGAATGTTTTCTCTCTGGTGAAAGATGCATCTGTACTGTTTAACAGGATGTTTATTCCTGAGCTTACATTGTTTTCCAGTTGATCCTGCCGGAATTTTCGCTGGTACTGGATCCGGTATAAATAGGCGGCAACAATTAAAGAGGAGCAAAGCAACCCGATTACCAGGGCAATAATAATAACAATATACAGGGCTGAAGCTTTGATCATTCAGGCTGACTTTTTGGATCAGCTTTTTCCGGCTGGTGTTTTCTCTTCCTGATCAGCGGCAGCCTTTTCCAGAATGAAACGGTGCTATCCGGGAGTATCATTCCATTTTTCCAGGCGGATTGATGGAGCAAGGAGCCGTCTTCGTTCCAGTCTTTCCAGCTACCGGTCTTTAACCCATTTTTATAATCGCCCTGTGCTTTCAGATTCTTATTCAGGTAATATTCAGTGTAGCGGCCATTTAAAAGCTTGCCGCTGTATCCTCCTTGTGTAAAATGGATGGTATTAGCGCCATACCATGCATAAAACAGTGCCTTTTTAACCTCGGGCTTTGCGTTCGGTTGTTTTATTTCTGCCACAATTACTTTAGCGGGATCAATAATCCTTACCTTTTCAAAACCAGAATTAGGCAGGTCCTGGGCGTAAACGGCACCGCTAGCCAAACAAAAAGCGATCATGATTAATCTTTTCATAATGCAGCGGGCTTTATGGTGATATATTTTATTTTTCCGTTATAACTGATCTTGATCGAATCGTGCATGTTTTTAATCAGCTTAACCTGCCGCTTAACCTCGCCTTCGGTGAGCATTTCGTTTTGACCGTTTATGCTGATCAAAGTTATTAATTTCTTCGATGCGGGGTTGCGGATATAGCCCGAATACTGGATGAAATTCCAGTTGAAAACGGGTTTTGGCATGATCGGGCTGATGCGGTGAACCATCTTTTTAACCGGCAGCACGGCGGTGTCTTTTTGTTGAGTTATCCCAAAGGGATCGCGGTAGTTTAACAATAAGTGGCTGGTGTCTTTTGGAATGGCAAAATCATTGTAAGCTTCTTTTTTTATATTGGTTTGCACAGGTGTGGCCGCATCGTCACTTCCTGTTGCCGCATCAAAAATGCGATAGATGATAAGGCCCCACACGATTACTACGACCAGGCCTAAAAGGTAAGTGACTTTTTTGTTCTTCATCGCCTTATTGTAAAACAAAACTCCTTAGGTCACTTGCCTGGCCTTCGTTACCGGCAGCATCAAGGGCAGCTACTTTCCAGTATATTTTGTCGCCCGGACTGCCCAGGTTGAAGCTATAGCTCGTTGCGTTTACGGATAATGGAAAACTGGTGTTATAAAGAGAAGTGGAATCACTTTTAAATACAAAAAGCTTGTAACGCGCGGCGGTAGTTACCGCACCCCACTGCAAGGTGACCGGCAGGCTTACGGTTTGCCCGTTAGCGGGTGAAACCGGGGAGGGTGCAGCCGGTGGGGTATGGTCATAAACTATCAAACTTATAGCCGACCAGCGCGATTGCGCCGTGTCATTTTCAGCCCGTACCCGCCATTGATAGGACTGGTCTTTTGGGAAAGTAAAGTTAAGCTGCTGGCCGGAAATAACCTGGTTTGACAAAACCGTACTTTCATTGGCGAAATTGTTGGTATCAAGCTCAAAACGGTATTGGGTAGCCCCAAACAAGCTGCCCCATTGAAAAGTTTGCACGCTTTGATTGGTGATAAAATTATTGGAAGGCGAACTCAGCTGGACCGTTTGCTGTTTGATGGATGAGGATTCAACTTCCAAATTCCTCGGGGTTGTGTATGCAGTTTGGGAACTGCCGTTTTGTGCCAATACCCGCCATTGATATTTTCCCGGATCAAGGTTAACTGAAAATCGTGTTTTTGTAACAACAGTATCCAGTATTAAACCACCGGGAGATGCGAAACTTTGTGAAACAACCTGGAGGCGGTACGAAAGCGCATGTTCAACTTCGTCCCACCAGAAATTGATGGAATAGCTGCTGCTTTGATACTGGTCGGCAGGCGCTTCCGGTATAACTTGTTTTTTGCTTATTGACGGTTCAATGATGGCGTCACAGGAGGTCAGAAACGCAATTCCAGCGATTAGGATCAGCAATAATGGATAAGGTTTTAGTCTTAAATTCATTCCGGACTAAATTACAAACTTCTTTGATATTGTCTTAAATTGAATTCTTTATTTATTCGATTATTTGCAGGCATTGTCAGGGCGCAAACCTAAAGCATGGAAGTGTGCCGGGAAGACAGCGATATCGGTGCAAAGCCTGCAAAAATGTTCAAATGGAAGCGCCGCCGTGTCTATGCGGTTGGCCATGCCGGTAATGAAGCCTCGGGCACATTTTGAAACAGTATCAACCGGCAAAAGATCCCGATTCCTGTTGCTTTAGCTGTTTGCTGCGGAGATGCTGTGCTATGTTTCAATGGCGAACAGGTAACGAGGGTTTATGCCGGAGGTTTTTGCACGCTTATCGGATCGTAGATGAGTGAGCCGGGTATCGTTGACGAATTTTTCTGTTTGCTTTTTGCTAGGCGCCGTTCTTATACTTAAAGACAAACCCGTTCCATTGTTTATACAAGCCTTTGGCTACCTGGATGATCGCTTTGTCCTCGATGCGCATTTGCCTGGATGCTTCCCTGATACTATGGAACTCCGCAATAAGATTTCCGTCGAGGTCATACTGCTCAACGGGCTTGCACCGGGAGTAGTCCTTTTTCCAGCCGGAGCGGTCCGCGGTGTTCAGGTTGGGCACGAACCGGTCGCGCCTGATGGCGAAGCTGCTTTTCGCTTTTGGTGGCAAGACCCAGGTTATCCGGGCGGTTGTTGTAGCCGTCACCGTCAAGATTAATGACATACAGGCCGTCCCTGTCATAATCCAGGTGCGGATCGATAAAAGTTTGGTATACGATTCTGCGGGTATTGAAATAATGGGGTATGCCTTCTACGGTGATCGTCACACGCAAGTCAATGGTGGGCTCGCCCGTCCTGAGGTTTTGGTTTTTCGCAACTGACTGACTCAGGATCTGTCCCCTGACAAACTGCTGTTTTATCCTGGGGTGAAGAATGATGCGGTCCAGTGATTTTACCCGGCCAAGGGTTGATGCCTGGAATGAGCCTTCAAATCCGGGTATATCTTTCCATTCCTCCCCGGGAAGGTCAGCCAATGATTTGTTTTTGTGGACAGGTATAGGATCGGGCATGCTTTGAAAGTACTGGTACCTGTGGTTAAAGGTAGGACAAGTCCGGCTCAATTGCAATTTAAATGGGAACAAGGTAATGAACCCAATTAAATAGGGCGCAATGGTTCAAAAATGCGGGCGATCCACTATGTCTGCTGACCGGAGTCCGGGGTTACTATTGCCGGACAGTAACTGAAAACAGGAGCGGGTGTTGCTTTTGAAAAACTTCCCCTGTACTTTTTGATAACCCGCCTGGGCTGCCTGCTCAGGCTTTTCGTGGATGGGCATTTACGGGGCGATAGCGGCGTGACCTGCATTTTTTATTTAGTGCGGTATTATCGGAAGAAAAGAAAGCAGGCGATCTTTGCGGGTAGCCTGGGCAAGGAATATTACAGTACGGGCTGTAACAGTTGCTGTCGTTCGTGATATGCTGTTGAAAATAGTTGCCCGGATCAATTGTAGCTTTTTCCGGGTACCGGCTGCAACAGGTGCAGCAATTTATGCCCGCTGAGAAACGTTGCCAGTTCTGCCAGCCAATGATAAGTAAACCCTTCCTTTTTTAACAGGTTTTCGGGGCCTGCTGCTACAACATCAGCGATGGTCTTAAACCCCATTGCGCCGCTTGCTTCAACGAATTCGGGACTGAACCCCAAAGTTTCAATGGGTTGGTTGATGATCGGTTGTGCTTCCATTGCTGCCTCTTTTTACCTGTTTGTTAAATATACGAATTAGGCATGTATGCGTCAATAAAAAAGTTGGATTTGACGGATTTTCGGCTTGTGATAGCTGTGAGAGATTACCCGTTTATGAATGCTTTCGGCGCGAGAGTGCGCGAACTGCGGCTTAAGCGTAATTGGTCGCAGGAGCAGTTGGGACATCGTGCGCAAATTACGTTGTCCCAGGTAGCCAGGATTGAGCACGGTAAAACCAATCCAACGATCTGCACCGTAAAGGTTTTGGCAACAGCATTGGAGATGCCGGTGGGTGAGCTGATGACGTTTTAAATTGGATTTGGGGACTGCTTTTCTAAGAAAAATGAAAGGGGCGGACTTTTTCGAATGGCTGCACCACATTATTGATTGTTAAACCCAGGCCGTAATGCCGCTGTTTTAAATACATGATAACCTGCCTTATCCGCCATACGCGTATTCTCTCCCGGGCTATGAGCCAATGGGTGATTTATGCAAACATTTACCGTTAAAAGACCCGTTGCATTTGATGAAAAAACTTTCTATTTTGCCGCCATATTGTTTTATGATTAATTTAATTGCACATTATATAAAATAGATGACTTTAATTATATTAAATTAACTTTTGAATAATGTGTATCCCGGTGAAGATACCGGGATCTAAGTTGAAATATAAACATCGCCTTCCGCACGGGTAAATCTGGTAAATTTTATGGCACGGAAGTACAACAGACCGCTAATACGCAGGCCTGTTCGTGCTGTGCCCGGCCCAACCAGAGCCTTTACCGTGCAGCATCGGGCGGCCTGCGTATCGGCGTGTAATCAAATATTAATTATACGCTATGAAAACCATTACCAGGCGTTATTTTAACGCAAATCTGCCCCAACCCATTGCTGCCGTCAATATTGAAGCTCCGCACGTTAAGGGGTATAGGAACGTCATTTTTTATTTGAGGAACAGGTTCCGCTTCCACTTTTACTTTATCTCAGGGTCTTTTATTAACAAATAGGGTTATGGTTAAAGCAGAAAAAAAAGATCGCACCTGGGTGGTAGATTTACTGGCCCGTTCATTTGACAGCAATCAAAGTGTGAATTATATCGTCCGACAGGACGGGCAGCGGGGGAAACGGATCCGGTCGCTGATGGCCTACTCTTTTGATGTTTGTTATCTTTTTGGGGAGGTTTGGTTGTCGGATAATAAAAAGGCCTGTGCTTTGATCCTGTTCCCGCATCAAAAGCTGTTTTCGTTACGGTCCCTTTGGCTGGATCTTAAATTGATTTTACAGGCGATCGGGATCAGCCGGGTGAGGCAGGCGCTTCGAAGGGAAGGAAATGTAAAAAAGCTTCAGGCTAAGGTGGATATGACCTATCTGTGGTTTATCGGGGTTGATCCTGACTACCAGCACGCCGGTAACGGTAGTTTATTATTGCGGGAAATCATAGCAGCATCCGACAGGAAAGGATTGCCGGTTTGCCTGGAAACATCGGCGTTGCAAAATTTGCCGTGGTATGGGCGCTTTGGCTTTGAAGTGTATAACCGGCTTGAAATGGGTTATACTTTATTTTTTTTTAAACACGAACCTGCTAAACCTTTATCCTAATGCTGGTATTTGGCACCCAAATCCATATCGTCACTTTTATTTTTATCGTGCTGGAATTCTGCATGTTTATTTTCCAGCTCTTTTATTACCTGTTCCGGCCACAGGATAAAAGCCGTTTATGGTACCTGTTGCTGCTGTTGCTGTTCCAGTTTTATAATATCACGGGCGGTCTTTTTCCGGATCCTGAAATTGATATCCCCGTCCCCGTCCAGGTAATGCTGGCCTATGGCAGCGGGTTTTTGATGGCGTCGTTCTTCCCGCTTTATTTTTATAAAGCTTTTGATTTGAAAGCCATCAGATGGCATGCCTTATTTGGCGTTCCTTTGTTTTTAATGCTGCCTTACTTTGTTTTTTTTGTAATTGTGTATATCATAAACGGGAACCTGGATGCCGATATCCGGCTGGGCATGATCGTTCCGCTCATTTATGCAGTGGTATTGCTTTACGTGATATTCCGCGCCATCCTGAAAAAATATGAAACTAACCGGGATAAAAACGACTACCTTGAGGAGATCGCGCTGTATTTGGCGGTGGTTCCATGGGTTTCGTTAACTTTTTTTGGGGTGGTGGAGGAAAACCAGGTCATTGAGGTATTATTTACCAATACGGGTATCATTGTGATTACGATCCTGTTTATCCGAAAATCTATCCGGAATGCGCGGTTTGAATACCAGCTGCTGCAGCAGGTGACACCAGATGGCATACGTACAGAAGCTTTCCGGGAAAACTGTCTTCAGTTCGGGCTGACGAAGACAGAAATTCAGATTGTCGGGTTGTTATATGAAGGGCTGGCGAATAAAGAGATTGCCGACAAACTGTTTATTTCCCAGGAAACCGTTAAAAAACACGTCTATAATATGTTCCGCAAAACAGCTGTAAAAAACCGGACGGCCCTGATCCGCACGCTCCAAAGCGCTAAAACTACCGGTTTCTAAGCGATTTCATTAAAAAATACCACTTTTTGCGTAGCAGAAATACCCGAATTGCGTATTTCCGGATATTCTTTTGCCAAATACTTTTGCCCCAATGGTTTTCTATCCGGCATGGATTAAAGAGGTCGGTAAATCTTTTATTATTCAGGGGCCGGGGAAACCGCAATTATCTTGTTCGGAAAGAATTGGCTCCATTCGGATAATGGTGACTTGTTTTTTAAATGAATTCACGGATGATTTATGGATTGCAATAATTGTTTAAAAGGATCGCGTATGGTGATATAACTACTCTTTTCCCGGTTGTTTGTTTTGGTAAAGTTCCTGTTTAGGGCCGGCCGGGTTCATTTAATTCTATTTTCCTATGCGTAAAAATTTCTCCAGGCAAGCTTTTCGCGATCTGCGTGAGCGGCTGAAAGTGATCTCCGGGCGTAATGATGCGGGCCCGGTGCAGCGTTTCAATGAGGCAATAAGCCAGATCAATGATTTTATGAAAACCGAAAGGGAACGGGTACTGGCAGGTGGGTTTAGCGATCCGTTTGATGAGATCTATTATTTCAAATTTGAAAAGCCGGAGTATCAGGCTTTAAAAATTTTCGAGGTGTCGGTATTCTCGCTTCGGGACCGTTTGCCGAAAGGCCCTGCCGGGGTCCTGCGTACCTATTACCTCGGGGAGCTGGAGGATATCGGGCGCTTTTTTAAGCGGTATGCTTTCCTTTATACCTATTTCCGCCAGGGTTATACCGAGCTGGATGAGCAGTTGTTCGTGCGGGGGGCGCTGGTGCAATCGGTGCTTTTACCGGAAGTGCCGGAACTCGATCCTGATTTTTCGACGGGCGGGGATTACCTGCTCGCGCAGTTCATGGCTTTTGAACAATTGCAGGACCATATCGTGGAGGAGCTGCGGGCTTTGGAGCCCACGGTTGGGAATGGGGGCGCTTCTTCCGTGGTCGAACTCAAAAAATGGTTTGACTGGACGGGGG
>Ga0193702_1000156_pt1 | contig 26776 bp, 20 predicted proteins | sample U3a1metaG_FD_143060 | JGI IMG/M metagenome (GOLD analysis project Ga0193702, IMG submission 143060) | Soil microbial communities from a riparian zone of the East river system, Colorado, United States - U3a1 | ecosystem: Environmental > Terrestrial > Soil > Riparian zone | place: USA: East River... | reverse complement strand
TGTCGGCAATCCATTCACTATTCGTAAGCGTGCCTTTGTAGTTATTTTTAAACATGGGCAATTTATGCATTAACTCCCAAACAGGCCTGCTCATAACGCCGTTGTTACTCATATAGGTTAAAAACTCTTGTTGCTGCGCCTTATCGCCCAATAACACCGTATTTAACCAGTAGTTTGCCTTTGCCCCTTGCAATTCTTTAACATATTGAACACCAAGCGCGTCAAATTTCGCATGGTATGCAGCCGCCAGTTCTCTTTTATTTTCAACAAACATATTTAGTTGCTCCAGTTGTGCACAGGCCAGGGCAGCATTAAGATTTGGCATGCGGTAATTATAGCCAATAGCATCATGCTCAAAAGCCCATTGATGAGGTACCTTTGCCTGGGTTGTTAAGTGTTTGGCTTTTTTTGCCAATGTTTCATCGTTGGTTACCAAAGCGCCGCCGCCACCGCTTGTTACGGTTTTGTTTCCGTTAAAGCTAAAAGTGCCTATCTTACCAAATATGCCGGTATGCTGCCCTTTATAGTAGCTTCCCAGTGACTCGGCGGCATCTTCTACAAGTATAATATTCCAGTAGTTACAAATTTCAGCAATCTCATCAATACGGCATGGTAACCCAAATGTATGCATGGGTACGCAGGCTTTTATTCGCCTGCCGGTTATCTTATTGTAAGCAAATCCATCGCTTCTCAATTCTGCATTTTGCTGAAGGAACGCATCCAGCGCTTGTGGTGAAAGGCCAAGCGAATCGGCATCTATATCGATAAAAAGCGGATGGGCACCAATATAACTTATAGCATTACAGGTGGCTATAAAAGTTAAACTTTGTGATATAACTTCGTCGTCCCTGTTCACATCAGCCAGCAACAGCGCCATGTGAAGTGCGTTGGTGCCATTAACAATAGCAATTGCATACGCGGCGCCGGTTATATCGCACATCATGGCCTCAAACCTGTCAACATAAGCGCCCACTGACGATACAAACGTTGAGTCAAGTGTATCCATTACATATTTGCGCTCATTCCCGATAAATAAAGGCACATGTAAGGGTATAAATTCCTGGTTAGGAAACTGCGTTTTTACGAAATCTGCAATATCTTTAAACAAGTCATGCATACTATACTATATGTTATAAATATCTGCCTTGTATCTAACTAAGTTATCGGGGTCTTTAAACCATTTAATGGTTTCTAACAATCCTTCTGATAAGCTGTATGATTGCTCCCAGTTAGTATGCTGTTGTATTTTTTGGTTTGAACCATACAGCCTGAAAACCTCAGATTTTTCAGGCCTGATACGTTGCACGTCAGATACAATTTTGGCATTCGGATTAATTTGACTGATCAGTTCCTGTGCCAAATCGCCTATCGAAATCTCAGACTGGGTAGCAATATTACAATCATGCCCGATCAGCGTATCTGATTTTGCAATTTCAACAAACCCTTTCGCGGTATCTTTAACAAATAACAGATCTCGTGTAGGAATCGTGTCTCCAAGTTTTATTTTCTCATTCCCATTTAACAACTGCGTAATAATTGTAGGAATAACAGCCCTGGCAGATTGGCGTGGGCCATAGGTATTAAAAGGGCGTACAATAGTTAGCGGCAAGTTAAAGCTTCTGTAAAAAGATTCAGCAATACAATCAGCTCCTATTTTTGAGGCTGAATAAGGCGATTGAGGCTGCCTTGCATGATCTTCGTCAATTGGTATATATTTTGCGGTTCCATAAACTTCAGAAGTAGAAGTAACCAGAACTCTTTCAACCCCCATATCCTTTGCAGCCTGTACTATATTTAAAGTTCCTTTTATATTGGTATCAATATAAGAATCGGGTGAATGATAACTAAACGGAATAGCTATAAGCGCAGCTAAATGAAAAATCACATCCACACCTTTTACTGCTTCACGCACGCCATTAGGATCGCGGATATCTCCGGCAAATATTTCAATTTGGGTAAGTATATTTTTTGGCAAAGTATCCAACCACCCCCAACTATTAAATGAATTGTAGTAAACAAAAGCTTTTACTTTACAGCCTTCGTTCAGCAACTCTTCAACCAAATGGCTACCTATAAAACCATCAGCACCTGTTACTAAAATTTTTTTGCCCTTTAGTTCCATTTTATCTTACTAAACTCTTAAACATCTTATTCATCAGTAAAAAAATACCCGCCAAAAACAAAGTCAAAAACATTCCAATTACAATTCCCATTAATTTACCAACGTGGCTTTTTTCTAACGGTAAAATTGGCTGGTCAATCACCTGTATCAGCGGCGTTTCCTTTCTCAAAGAAATTTTAGAAACCTCTAAGTTTTTTACTAATTCCGTTAATATGGCAACATTTGCTTGTACGTCAACCTGCCTGCGTTGGGAAGGAGCTCTTATTATTTGGAGTGAGGGGTTGGGATTGGGATTAACATCAGATAATGAAGCTACACCGGTAATAGCCGAATTTAACTCACGCCTAACTGAATCTGTTTGACGCTGAAGAACAGTTACATTTTGTGACGATTTTTTTGTTTTTGTTTCTACATAAAATTCTGAAACAGTTTTTACCAGAATTTCAGTAAAATACTTTGAAAACAGTTCATTTTTTGAATCTACTTCTACGGTTACAATACTTAATTTTTTATCAGCCTTTTCAACAGATAGGTTCTTTTTTATAATGACATGGTAAAACGCCCCTAAGGCACTGTCCTGTTGTAATGTAAATTTAGAACGATCAGAATTTGGTAAAAATTTAACGTTCTTTAACAACGGATCATTTTTCCATTTTTCATTGAATCCGCTAAAGTCCATATAAAGGTCTGCAAGAGTTTGCTGTTTACCTTTATTTTCAATGGATTTCAGCAACGTATTTTCGATCATTGACCGAGACTTCATTAACTCTATAAGGTTGTCTCCTGTAAACGCGCTTCCGCCGCCAGAACTCCCCATATCCAATCCAAACTGGCTGGCCAAACCAACAGCGGCGCCCAAACCACCGCCAGAATTATCGTCGTCAAGTGCAAATACCAGTATTGCCTTATAAACAGGCTTTTTAATATAACTATATGTTAATCCTAAAACTCCACCAATTAACCCTGCAACTACTAATGTTTTCCATTTAGTTAGCAAATATTTCCGGCTTTTCCTTAATTTAAGGATAATATCCTTTAGTGATATTTCACTGGAATCTTCATCAGTTTTTCTGATATCAACCTGACTCATTAACAAAATTTAAATGGTGCTTATTTATGTAAACTTAATATACCAAGTATAATGGCTCCAAGTGATGCAAGGCCTGTAGTAAATCCCAAAATTTGCGTTGCAGTATTGCCTTTCGGCTCAGGTTTCGTTGGTACATAAATTTCGCTGCCTGGTTTTACTGCAGGATGATTGTTAAAAAACAGTATTTTGGTTGTTCCTTTTACCGTTCCATTAGGATACACTACATAAGCGCCTCGTTTTAATGCCTGTGGCGAAAACCCTCCGGCATTCAAAACGTATCCCTTAAAGCTTTTTCCTTTACTGTAAACTATAGCGCTCGGATAAAGCACTTCACCATTTACCCTCACTATTTGCTGCTGTTTAGGCACTCGTAAAACATCTTCATTTTCTAAAATGAGGTCATCGCTGGTGCCTGGTTTCTCTAATATTTTTTTCAAGTCTATTCCTACGTAATTATTACGATATTCTACTTCCGTTGTATCCTTTTTTGCCCCACCCGCACCAAAGTCATTCTGTAAGCGCTGCAAATTTTGCATGCGTTGCCTGTTCATTTCGGCGGTATCAATTTTATTTTTATCCACACCAAGCACTGCGGCGTTATCACGCTTAAGGCTACTGCCTTCAACATCAGCAGACTGTGTTAAGCCGCCTGCCCTCGCAATTATATCAGATATTTTTTCATCCTTTTTCTGAATAGTATAGTATCCGGGATATATAACTTCACCTTCAACTTTAACAACCTTTTGAATTTCATAACCCGGCAAACTATATACAGATATTATATCATACGGCCTTAACGTGAAATTAATGTTCTGATTTTTTAAATCTTTATCAACATCAACATTAAAAACCTCCGCAATCCTGGTTTTCAGCGCTTTTGGGTCGCTGTCAAAAATCCTGCGCGAAACTTCAATACGCTTGGCGCTAGCACCCTCTGTAAAACCACCAGCCTTTATAATTACATCAGCAACCTGGATGCTATCGGCAAACGCAAAATCTCCGGGATTTCTTACTTCACCTTTTATTGTTATTACATATGGATTACGCAAATCAAACACGGATGCTATTGTAACACTATCTTCTCTTTGTAAAGGAATATCAGCTTCCGGCTTATTTAATACATCTTTAATGTTAAATGATACCTGTTGAACAGTATTATCAGGATTGAGCCTGGTTATGCTGCCGCGGCTTGTAAAAGCATCCTCCTTTAACCCGCCGGCATTTTTTATCAACCGTGATAAAGTTAGTCCTTTTTGTAACTCAAACTCACCCGGCCTGAAAACAGCGCCCTGTATTTGTACGCGGTTCTCAAATCTATCCAGTATTTTATCAATGGTAAATTTATCACCACGCAAAGGGGTGTAATTTTTATAATCGTTTTCAAATACATCCGTTATCTTTCTTTGTTGATCACTTACCTGATTAACCTTTATGCGGGCAGTATAGGCCTGGTCTGTAAATCCACCGCTAAAACCCAGCAGATCCTGCAAACTCTCTCCCGGAAGAGTTTCGAACAAACCAGGGATTTTTACTTCGCCCTTTAATTCAACCCGTATTTGATAGGTTGGTACGCGTATAAGATCCTGATCCTGCAATGCGATATTATCCTTTTGACTTCCTTTAACAAGAAAATCATAAAGATCAAGATGTCTGATTATCCGATTATTTCTGATGACCTCGATTTGGCGGAAAGAACCTACATCATTGGGCCCGCCTGCCGCGTACAACGCATTAAATACTGTTGCTAATGATGATAAAGTATAAGTTCCGGGCTTAACAAGCTGCCCCTGTAAAATAACCTTAATGCTTCGTATATTTCCCAGGCTAACTTTTACGTTTGTCCCTTTGCCTATGGCATACTTGTTTGCAGCAAGTTTTCTTTTTATAATAATAGTAGCCTCTTCTATGGTTTTACCCCCAACATTTACTATGCCAACCCCCGGAATATTAATATTTCCGTCGGGTGAAACATCCAGATTCCAATCAATTAATGAGTTACCATACACGTTAATATTAACCTGATCATCAGGCCCTAAAATGTAATTCAAAGGTGTGGCTAATTTTAAATTGGGCTCAAAAGTATTGCTATTGCTGTTTCTAAAAAGATCAGCACCAAATATCTTTGGCTTCCAGTCTATGAAAAAATCCTGCTTTTTTGACGAAGTGTCATTGTTTACAGAATCTTTAAAATTTGTCCGGCGCTTACTATTTAAAGTATCTGTACCATTTTTCTTAAAACCATTAGTATTACCATTATTCCCATTGTTACTCCTAACCGTCTTAATCCTGGCTTGTAATTTCTGGACCTGGGTAGCAGACATCCCTCTGTCTTGAGCCTGTTGCAATATCTGATCGTCAGTTAATCCGGCCTTTTGAGCCTGTTGCAATAATTGAGCTATTTGCTGATCGGAAAGGTCATCGACATTTACGCTTGATAAGTTTTGAGGGATAGTTTGGGCCGCTACTGGTTTAACAACCAAAAAGCACAAAAAAATAGAGAATAAAAATAAATATATTTTAAAATTTTTCATTATTATAAAAAACCCAACTAAATAATTCCTTGTAAAATGGTGATGCGGATATTGGTAAACTTGCTGCAATATTAAGCAAATTTAATTATTATACTACATAAAGATGGCTCAGAGCTTAGGCACTACATGGTTTTTCAAAAAGTCCTGATATGCAAGTTTAATTCCTTCAGGCAATTCAATAGTGTGTTTCCAGCCCCGGGCATGAAGTTTACTGACATCCATAAGCTTTCTGGGCGTCCCATCGGGTTTGGTGGTATCAAATTTAATTTCTCCGTTATAATCAACTATATCTTTAACAAGTAAGGCCAGATCTTTAATCGACAGATCTTCGCCTGTACCAATATTAACCAGCCCGTCCTCATTATAATTTTGCATCAAATAGTAACAAGCTTCCGCCAGGTCATCGGCAAATAAGAATTCGCGTTTAGGTGATCCTGATCCCCAAATAGTTACTTCCGGCAAAAGTTGCTCTTTTGCCTCATGAAACCTACGGATAAGAGCTGGTAATACATGTGAATTTTGTGGATGATAATTATCATTATAGCCGTACAAATTGGTAGGCATTACTGATATAAAGTTACATCCGTATTGAGCACGATAAGCGTCGCACATTTTTATACCTGCAATTTTCGCAATAGCATATGGCTCATTTGTAGGCTCTAACAAGCCTGTGAGCAAATATTCTTCCTTTAACGGCTGGGGTGCCAATTTTGGATAAATACAGCTGGAGCCCAAAAACATTAGTTTTTTTACGCCGTTTAAATAGGAGTTATGTATAATGTTATTTTGTATTTGCAGGTTATCATACAAAAATTCAGCCCTGTACGTATTATTGGCTACTATACCACCAACTTTTGCCGCCGCCAAAAAAACATAATCAGGTTTCTCTTCCTTAAAAAAATCTGTAACTTGTTGCTGATTGCGTAAGTCAATTGTATCTGAAGTCCTGGTAATAAAATTGGTGTATCCTTCCTTAATCAGCTTACGGTGTATTGCCGAGCCCACCATTCCGCGGTGCCCTGCAATATAAATTTTCGCATTCTTTTCCATTAACTGTTATTCAAACTGGTTTTTGATAGCATAGCCTGAATCTTTCAATAATTTTTCACGCCTGAAGAGTTCAACATCGGCAGCTACCATTTCGCTTACTAAACCCTGCAAATCATATTTAGGCTCCCAACCCAATTTTGTTTTAGATTTGGTTGGGTCGCCAATCAAAAGTTCTACCTCGGTAGGACGGAAATATTTTTCATCAACAGCCACTACTTCTTTTCCTGCTTCAACCTGGAAATCAGGGTTACTGCAATTTACAACAAAACCTTTTTCATTCACACCTTCGCCCTTAAACTCTACTGTAATTCCAACCTGATCAAAGGCCATTCTTACAAATTCACGTACACGCGTGGTAACGCCTGTAGCAATAACGTAATCCTCAGCAACATCCTGTTGTAAAATCAGGTACATTGCTTCAACGTAGTCCTTTGCGTGCCCCCAATCGCGTTGTGCGTCTAAATTCCCAAGGAAAAGCTTATCCTGTAAACCCATTGCTATTTTTGAAACGGCGCGGGTTATTTTACGTGTCACAAAAGTTTCACCACGTAAAGGACTTTCATGGTTAAATAAAATCCCGTTGCTTGCAAATATACCGTAGGCTTCACGGTAATTAACAGTTATCCAATAGGCATAAAGCTTTGCAACTGCATACGGAGACCTTGGATAGAACGGTGTAGTTTCTGACTGCGGAACTGCCTGAACTAGTCCATATAATTCTGAAGTAGAAGCCTGGTATATTTTTGTCTTTTTTGTTAAATTTAATAATCTAACCGCTTCTAAAATTCTTAATGTACCAATACCATCAGCATTTGCTGTATATTCAGGTGTATCAAAACTTACCTTAACATGTGACATTGCGCCAAGATTATAAATTTCATCTGGCTGAACCTGTTGAATGATCCTGATTAAATTGGTTGAATCACTTAAATCTCCATAATGTAAAATAAGATTTATATTTTTTTCATGCGGATCCTGGTATAGATGGTCAATCCTATCGGTATTAAATAAGGAGCTGCGGCGTTTTATGCCATGCACTTCATATCCTTTAGAGAGTAATAATTCGGCTAAATATGCGCCATCCTGTCCGGTTATTCCCGTTATAAGAGCTACTTTTTTCATTGAGGTAAATTATTTATTATGCTTGTCCTACTGTACCTCCAAAATTCATTGGAAATCCAGGTGGGTCTTGTTGAATTTTTATATGTCCATTAACTGCCTCAAATTTTTCAAGGTTATCAATTAATGCCGTTAGCAATCTTTTGGTATGTTCAGGTGTCAATACTATCCGTGATTTTACCTTTGCTTTAGGTACGCCAGGCATAACCCTTATAAAATCAATTACAAATTCAGATGTTGAATGTGTGATAATTGCAAGATTAGAATATACCCCCTCCGCTATTTCTTCAGAAAGTTCAATATTTAATTGATTTTCGTTTTGTTCTTCCATTTTGCTAAAATAATAAAGCCATCCATTAAATTAGTTTTTAATGTAACATTAATTATTACTTGTATTCAAAAAATAACTACGAGACAGTTAATAATGATATGTAGTTTTTTTTCTTTGAGATCTTAAATGACTGTTGAATAAATTAGTTGTATTAATATAACTTACTTAAAAATGTTTGAATTCGCTTGAAATAAAACTTATGTTTTGTTCAGCCGGCCAGATCAATAGCGAGATAACCTGAATGCCTAATCAAAGTAAAATGAGATCACAACTATTATATGGTCTGACGGATTTATCAATTAGACCATTTATAAATAGCGACATCACCAGGGTCGACACTAACGGTATTTAAGTCTTGATTTTGTGACACGGATGATCCGTCTGTTAAAACCCTGCTTACTCCGCCTGCACATTTAATAGTTAAATCCATTGGATTTGTAAAATCATGGTTAACAACAACCAGGTAAGTATTGCCATTGTTTTTTAAAACAGAAACAACTGCTCCGTTACCGCCAGTTTTTAAAGTCTTTATCGCGTCCGGAAGCTTGGTAAGCTGGCGTGTTCCTTCAGGAATATTAGGGCCTGTGTGGTTTACTGAAACAACTTTTGCTCCTAAAAAGACACCTGATAATGCTTTGATTTCCTTGTTAACCTCCTGAAGTCTGTAATAAACATCCGTTTTCTGCCCCTGCCGTGTTATCGCTGCATTATTATAATTGGTGGTTTTATCAGCCTGGGTCCAATAAGTAAAATATTGTATTCCCTGAGCGCCGTAAGCTAAGTCAGAAAATACCTGTAGTTTCAATGCCCCAACAGTTGGAACCGGGTAAGGCCCAAATGCTACGCTACAGGCAAAAGCATAAAATATTTTGTTTGTCTTTTTCGCCGCTGCTGCGATTGTTTCCAAATTACTATACCAATGTTCAGCAATATTTTTATAATTATTTCCGGCAACAGGATAAAAGTCAAAAGAAATCATTGACACAGGAACCTGACTTACATAAAGGTCTATATAAGTTTGATAATATTTAGTCCCTCCCATATGATAAGGAGTGGCGCCGTTAGGCAGAAGGTTGATGTAACACATGTGCTTATCGTCAATTGCACGTATTTTTTTTACGATGCCTGCCAACTCATGAAAACTTTGCATCCCGGGTTCATCCCTGATAAAATAACCTCCCAATGCGGGGTGGTTCATCAATTGTTTTACAGTTCCTTCCGGATCTTTTGCAAGTTCAGGACAAAATACATATAATTTGACCTTTACTCTTTGCGCTGCATCCAGCGCTTTTTGTGCTGCCTGCAAACTGGAGAAAAAAGATAAGCTATGTGTCATTCCCGCTACTTGCAATTCATGATAACGCGGAACTGTAGTTTGATTCTCAGGAACACCCAGCCATGCAATTATTGGAATTTGAGCATTTGAATTTGATGTGTCGGCTATAAATGATGTGGAAATAGAAAATTTTGCATTATCTGCTGCCAAATTTTTCTTATTCGCCATACAGTAATACGTCCCTAAAACAAGTAAAAGAACCAGGATTGTCTTTTTCATAATATTGCAAATATAAATTAATTAAAGATTAGAGAGCCATAGAATTTTCAAAGATTCACAATTTTTATTATCAATTTGATAAAATAACGTTTATTTATATACCCCAAAAACAGCTATTTCTATTTTATAAGTACCTTTAAAACTCATTATAAACAACAAAGCCTCCCGTGTGTTTGGGAGGCTTTGTTATTTATTTATTGATCTATTTGCTTACGCTTCTACTTCTTCAGCTTTTGAAGCCATTAAGCGGTCAAATTCTTCCTGTGAACCTACTCGGATATTTTCGTATTCGCGTAAACCGGTTCCTGACGGAATAAGGTGACCTACAATAACGTTTTCTTTCAAGCCTAGCATTAAATCTTTTTTACCTGCAATTGCTGCTTCGTTCAGAACTTTTGTAGTTTCCTGGAACGATGCTGCTGAGATAAACGACTTAGTACCTAACGAAGCCCTGGTAATACCTTGAAGCATTGGGCTTGAAGTTGCAGCAATAGCATCACGTACTTCAACTAATTTTAAATCTTTACGTTTTAAAATTGAGTTTTCGTCGCGCAGTCTTCTTACTGAAACTATCTGGCCAGACTTTAAGCTGGTTGAATCTCCCGGATCAGTAACAACCTTTTTATCAAAGATGTCGTCATTTTCCAGCATGAAATCCCAGCTGTCAACTGCTTCTCTTTCAAGGAAACGGGTATCGCCGGCATCTTCAATAGCAACCTTCTGCATCATCTGGTGAACAATCACTTCAAAGTGCTTATCGTTGATCTTCACACCCTGTAAACGGTAAACTTCCTGGATCCCGTTAACAAGATATTCCTGTACTGCGGCAGGGCCTTTAATAGCAAGGATATCAGCAGGTGATATTGAACCATCAGACAATGGCATACCAGCCTTCACAAAGTCATTATCCTGTACAAGGATGTGTTTTGACAATGGAACAAGGTACTTTTTAACCTGTCCGTCTTTTGATTCAATGGTGATCTCGCGGTTACCACGTTTCACACCACCTAAAGTTACCACACCATCAATTTCAGTTACCACAGCAGGGTTTGATGGGTTACGTGCTTCAAACAACTCGGTTACACGTGGTAAACCACCTGTAATATCACGGGTTTTACCAGTTGAACGAGGTATTTTAGCAATAACCTGCCCTGTTTGTAGTTTTTCGTTTTCGTCAACTGCAATGTGAGCACCTACCGGGATGTTGTATCCTTTAATGATGTTTCCTTTATTATCAGCAACCTGGATAACCGGGTTCTTTGTTTTATCTCTTGTATCGATAATTACCTTTTCGCGGTGACCTGTTTGCTCATCTGATTCTTCGCGGAAAGTTATACCTTCCAAAACAGCTTCAAATTTGGCAACACCTGCAAATTCAGAGATAATTACCGCATTGTACGGATCCCATGAACAGATCCTATCGCCTTTAGCTATTTTGCTGCCATCTTTCACATACAAGTATGCACCGTATGGAATGTTGTTGGTAACAATAACTTTATTAGTTCCTTCTTCAACAATCCTGAACTCGCCTGAACGACCTAATACAACCTCTACCAAACCTTCTTCGGTTTTGTATTCAACTGTACGAACGTTTTCAAATTCAATGATACCTTCAAACCTTGCGTTGATCTGTGATTCAGCCGCGATGTTTGATGCGGTACCACCCACGTGGAATGTACGTAACGTTAACTGTGTACCCGGCTCACCAATTGACTGTGCAGCAATTACACCAACAGCCTCACCTTTTTGCACGCGTTTACCGCTTGCAAGGTTACGTCCGTAGCATAACGCACATACACCGCGTTTGCTTTCGCAGGTTAATACCGAACGGATCTCGATACCTTCCAACGGAGAGTTTTCAATGGTTTTAGCAATCTCTTCAGTAATGTCCTGGCCTGCAGATACTAATAAGGTATTAGTAATAGGGTCAAGCACATCATGCAAAGAGGTACGGCCTAAAATACGGTCGTATAATGGTTCAACAATATCCTCGTTATCTTTAAGGGCGGTAGTATATATACCTCTTAAAGTACCGCAATCAACTGTACCAACAATCATATCCTGGGCAACATCATGCAACCTACGGGTTAAGTAACCAGCATCAGCAGTTTTTAACGCTGTATCCGCCAAACCTTTACGTGCACCGTGAGTTGAGATGAAGTACTCCAATACTGACAAACCTTCTTTAAAGTTTGAAAGGATCGGGTTTTCAATGATCTCGCCACCTGAACCTGATTTTTGAGGCTTAGCCATCAAACCACGCATACCTGCAAGCTGACGGATCTGCTCTTTAGAACCACGGGCTCCTGAATCAAGCATCATGTAAACCGAGTTGAAACCTTGATTATCAGATGAAAGGATCTCCATTACATTCGCAGTTAAGCGGTTGTTGATACGGGTCCAAATATCGATGATCTGGTTATAACGCTCGTTGTTGGTAATGAAACCCATGTTGTAGTTACCCATCACTTCTTCAACTTGTTTTGAAGCCTGTGCTATAAGTGTAACTTTTTCATCAGGGATATTAATATCCTTCAGATTAAATGATAAACCACCCTGGAATGCCATTTTGAAACCTAATTCCTTAATATCGTCAAGGAACTGGGCAGCGCGTGCCATACCGGTAATTTTTACTACTTCACCAATGATATCACGTAATGATTTTTTGGTTAGCAGTTCATTAATATAACCAACTTCAACCGGAACATGCTGATTAAACAACACGCGGCCAACAGTAGTGTCAATAATTTTGCTTACAATATGTCCGTCACGCTCTTTAATAAGGCCTTTAACCTTTATAAATGCATGCAGGTCAATTTTACGTTCGTTGTAAGCTATAATTACTTCTTCAGAAGAATAGAAAGTTAAACCTTCACCTTTTACAACACGTTCAGCATCAGTTTTCCGGCCTTTGGTTATGTAGTACAAACCAAGCACCATGTCCTGCGATGGAACTGTAATAGGCGTTCCGTTGGCAGGGTTAAGGATGTTGTGTGATGCAAGCATTAAAACCTGGGCTTCCAAAATTGCTGCGTTACCTAGTGGTACGTGCACAGCCATCTGGTCACCGTCAAAATCCGCGTTGAAGGCGGTACAGGTTAACGGGTGCAATTGGATAGCCTTACCTTCAACCAATTTTGGCTGAAATGCCTGGATACCTAAACGGTGCAGCGTAGGCGCACGGTTTAACAATACAGGGTGGCCTTTTAATACGTTTTCCAAAATGTCCCAAACCAATGGGTCTTTACGGTCAACAATCTTTTTGGCAGATTTCACCGTTTTAACCACACCACGCTCAATCATTTTGCGGATGATAAATGGTTTGAACAGCTCTGCAGCCATATCTTTTGGTAAACCGCACTCGTGTAATTTAAGGTTTGGACCTACAACAATTACCGAACGGGCTGAATAATCAACACGTTTACCTAATAAGTTTTGACGGAAACGGCCTTGTTTACCTTTCAGGATGTCTGAAAGTGATTTCAATGCACGGTTACCTTCGGTTTTCACCGCGTTTACTTTACGTGAGTTATCGAACAACGAGTCAACAGCTTCCTGTAACATACGTTTTTCGTTACGCAATATAACTTCCGGCGCTTTTATCTCGATCAAACGTTTTAAACGGTTGTTACGGATAATTACACGACGGTAGAGGTCATTTAAATCTGACGTTGCAAAACGGCCACCTTCCAGTGGTACCAACGGACGCAATTCAGGCGGGATAACCGGAACAATCTTAACGATCATCCACTCCGGATTATTCTCTATCCTTGTTTTTGCATCGCGGAAAGCTTCAACAACCTGTAAACGTTTTAAAGCTTCGTTTTTACGTTGTTGTGAGGTTTCATTAGCAGCCTGGTGACGTAAGCTAAATGACAATTCGTCAAGGTCAAGGCGTTTTAACAACTCCTCTAATGCCTCGGCGCCCATTTTAGCCACAAATTTTTGCGGATCTTTATCGTCCAGGTATTGGTTTTCTTTTGGAAGGGTATCCAATACGTCAAGGTATTCTTCTTCTGTAAGGAAATCCATCTTGTTGATTCCGTCAGCCTCTTTAATACCAGGTTGGATTACTACATAACGTTCGTAGTAAATAATCAGATCCAGTCTTTTTGTAGGTAAGCCCAATAAGTAACCAATTTTATTTGGCAACGAACGGAAATACCAGATGTGCGCAACAGGAACCACCAAATTGATGTGGCCCATACGCTCACGACGTACTTTTTTCTCAGTTACTTCAACACCGCAACGATCACAAACTATACCCTTGTAACGGATACGCTTGTATTTACCGCAATGGCACTCATAATCTTTAACCGGACCAAAAATACGCTCGCAGAATAAACCATCACGCTCAGGCTTGTAGGTCCTGTAGTTAATGGTTTCAGGTTTTAAAACTTCACCGCTTGAACGCTCCAGGATAGATTCCGGAGAAGCTAAGCTGATAGTAATAGTGGTGAAATTACTCTTGATTTTATTATCCTTTTTGTAAGACATAGTCTCCTTTGTTTTTAATGATTGAATTAGCGAGTTAGTGAATTAGTGATTTTATCACCGCTTCTTTATTTTGAATGAGTGAATTAATAATTGATTGGCTCAATCACTAATTCACTCCTTCACTAAATCACTAATTATTCCAACGTTATATCCAAACCTAAACCTCTTAATTCATGAACCAATACGTTGAATGATTCAGGAACTGATGGTGTTGGCAGGTTTTCGCCTTTAACAATAGCTTCGTATGTTTTGGCACGGCCAATAACATCATCAGATTTTACAGTCAATATTTCCTGCAGAATGTTTGATGCACCAAATGCTTCCAGTGCCCAAACCTCCATCTCACCAAAACGCTGACCACCAAACTGGGCTTTACCACCCAATGGCTGTTGTGTAATTAATGAGTATGGCCCTATTGAACGTGCGTGCATCTTGTCATCAACCATGTGGCCCAGTTTCAGCATGTAGATAATACCTACTGTTGTTTGCTGGTCGAAACGATCTCCTGTTAAACCATTGTATAAATAGGTACGGCCTGATTCAGGTAAGTTTGCTTTCTTAACCCACTCTTCCACTTCTTCATGGCTTGCACCATCAAAAATTGGAGTAGCAAATTTAATTCCAAGCTCTTTACCGGCCCAGCCTAACACAGTTTCGTAGATCTGGCCAAGGTTCATACGTGAAGGTACACCCAGTGGGTTCAACACAATATCAACCGGTGTTCCGTCTTCAAGGAAAGGCATATCCTCATCACGTACAATACGCGCAACAATACCCTTATTACCGTGACGGCCCGCCATTTTATCACCCACTTTAAGCTTACGCTTTTTAGCGATGTAAACTTTAGCCATTTGAACTATACCTGATGGCAGCTCATCACCCACACTGATAGCAAATTTATCACGACGGTAAGCACCCAATTCCTCATTAACTTTAATGTTATAGTTATGAAGCAAAGTTTTTATCTGATCGTTTTTATCATCATCAGTTGTCCACTTGGTTGGGTTAATATTTTCATAGTTAAGCTCAACCAGTATTTTTTGAGTGAATTTTACACCTTTAGGCACGTGCAGCTCTTTGTAAACGTTGTAAACACCTTGTGATGTTTTGCCGTTCACTATCTCAAATAACTTTTCAATCAAAGTATTTTTAAGATCTTTTACTGCTTTATCGTGTTTGGTATCTAATTTCTCTAACTGTGCTTTTTCTTCAGCTTTTGAAGTCTTTTTAGCACGGGAGAACAATTTAGTATCAATTACAACACCTGCTATAGATGGTGGAGTTTTTAGTGATGCGTCTTTAACATCACCTGCTTTATCACCAAATATGGCACGTAACAGTTTTTCTTCCGGTGAAGGATCAGACTCACCTTTCGGCGTGATCTTACCTATCAGGATATCGCCTTCTTTAACCTCAGCGCCGACACGGATAATTCCGTCTTCGTCAAGGTCTTTGGTAGCTTCTTCTGATACGTTAGGAATATCCGGTGTCAATTCTTCCTCACCACGTTTGGTATCACGTACCTCAAGCTCAAATTCTTCAACGTGAAGTGAAGTAAAGATATCCTGTGATACAACGCGCTCAGATATTACAATCGCATCCTCAAAGTTATATCCCTGCCAAGGCATGAATGCTACCTTAAGGTTACGGCCTAATGCCAGCTCACCGTTTTGTGTTGCATATCCTTCGCAAAGCACCTCTCCTTTTTCAACCCTTTGGCCTTTTCTTACAATAGGCTTAAGGTTCATGGTAGTGCTCTGGTTGGTTTTCTTGAACTTAGTTAAACGGTAGCTCTTGGTATCGCCGTCAAATGAGATCAAACGATCAAGTTCGTTACGGTCATAACGGATCCTTATTTCGGTTGCATCAACATATTCAACAACACCGTTGCCTTCGGCATTGATAAGCGTACGTGAATCTTTAGCCACACGGCCTTCCAAACCTGTACCAACAATCGGTGCTTCAGGGCGCAATAAAGGCACTGCCTGGCGCTGCATGTTTGATCCCATCAATGCACGGTTAGCATCATCATGTTCCAGGAACGGAATTAATGAAGCCGCGATAGATGTGATCTGGTTTGGAGCGATATCCATTAAATCAAGCCTTTCAGGCTCAATGATCGGGAAGTCACCTTCAAAACGGGCTTTAACCTTAGGTAATGCAAAAACACCTTTATCATCATAATGCGCGTTTGCCTGGCCGATGGTTTTACCGTCTTCATCTTCTGCAGATAAATAGATAACCTCTTCATCAACCTGTACTTTACCGTCAACCACACGTTTGTATGGTGTTTCAATAAAGCCTAAGTTATTGATCTTGGCGTGTACGCAAAGTGAACTGATCAAACCAATGTTCGGTCCTTCAGGAGTTTCAATGGTACACAACCTTCCGTAGTGGGTGTAGTGTACGTCACGAACCTCGAAACCTGCACGCTCACGTGACAGACCACCGGGCCCCAGGGCTGACAGACGACGCTTGTGCGTGATCTCTGCCAGTGGGTTGGTTTGGTCCATGAACTGTGATAGCTGATTTGTTCCGAAGAACGAGTTAATTACTGACGACAGTGTACGTGCGTTGATCAGGTCGGTTGGTGTGAACACCTCGTTGTCACGAATGTTCATACGCTCACGGATGGTACGAGCCATACGTGCTAAACCAACACCAAATTGAGCATATAACTGCTCACCAACAGTACGAACACGACGGTTTGACAAGTGATCAATATCATCCACCTCAGCTTTTGAGTTGATTAACTTGATCAAATATTTCACAATCGCGATAATATCCTGTTTAGTTAAAACCTTAGTCTCATCAGAGGTTGAAAGTTTTAATTTACGGTTGATGCGGTAGCGGCCCACATCGCCCAGGTCATATCTTTTGTCAGAAAAGAACAAACGATCGATGATACCACGTGCAGTTTCCTCATCAGGTGGTTCAGCGTTACGTAATTGACGGTAGATATGCTCAACCGCTTCTTTTTCTGAGTTTGACGTATCTTTTTGTAAAGTATTGTATATAATAGTGTAGTCACCGCTGGTAGCTGCATCTTCCTTGTTAAGGATGATGGTTTTTACACCTGCATCAATGATCTGATCGATGTGATCGTCTTCCAATACAGTTTCACGCTCCAGGATGATCTCATTACGGTCAATAGAAACAACTTCGCCGGTATCTTCATCCACAAAGTCTTCAACCCATTTTTTCAATACCCTAGCAGCAAGCTTCCGGCCAATAAATTTCTTTAAGCCGCTTTTGCTTACTTTAACCTCATCAGCCAATTCAAATAACTCTAATATATCTTTATCAGAATCATAACCAATTGCGCGCAATAAAGTAGTAACCGGGAATTTCTTTTTACGGTCGATATATGCATACATTACGTTGTTAACGTCAGTAGCAAACTCAATCCATGAACCCTTGAAAGGAATTACACGGGCCGAGTATAATTTAGTACCATTAGTGTGGCGGCTTTGTCCAAAAAACACACCTGGTGAACGGTGCAACTGAGATACAATTACACGCTCAGCACCATTGATAACAAAGGTACCTTTAGGTGTCATGTAGGGAATAGTTCCCAGGTACACATCCTGTACAATAGTTTCAAAGTCTTCGTGTTCCTCATCATTACATGACAGGCGAAGCTTGGCTTTTAAAGGCACACTGTAAGTTAATCCGCGTTCAATACATTCCTGTATATCATAACGTGGCGGATCAATAAAGTAATCAAGAAACTCTAAAACGAAGATGTTTCTTGAATCGGAGATAGGAAAATTTTCGGCAAACACTTTAAACAGCCCTTCTTTATAACGGTTGTCTGAGGTAGTTTCCAATTGAAAAAATTCCTGGAAAGATTGCAACTGAACATCAAGAAAATCGGGATAATCCAATACTTTCCTGCTGGTTGCAAAATTCACTCTTTGATTTATTTTGTTTGCCAAGGGAATAAAATTTTAGTTTATTAATAAACTGGTGTAGGTGTTTTCGGTAGATGTTGTTTAGATGTGAGATTTGAGTATTGAGATGTGAGACTAAATTTTCATGCGTATTTGCAAAAAATCTCATATCTCAAATCTAACGTCTCCTATCTAATCTATATAAACAGCAATAGACCCCGACCAAAAAGGTCGGAGTCTGATGCTATATTCTATTGGGTTAACTTATTTAACCTCAACTACTGCTCCGGCTTCTTCTAATTGTTTTTTCAGAGATTCAGCTTCTTCTTTAGTAACACCAGTTTTTACTTCTTTAGGTGCACCATCAACTAAGTCTTTAGCTTCTTTCAAACCAAGGCCGGTTAAGTCTTTTACTAATTTTACAACTGCTAATTTAGCGCCGCCTGCTTCTTTCAGGATCACGTCAAATGCTGTTTGAACAGCTTCAGCAGCAGGGGCGTCATCGCCACCAGCAGGAGCAGCAGCAACAGCAACAGCTGCAGCAGCAGGCTCAATACCATACTCATCTTTTAAGATCTGAGCTAATTCGTTTACTTCTTTTACTGTTAAGTTTACCAACTGTTCAGCAAACGCTTTTAAATCCGCCATTTTATTTTAAATTTTTACTTTTAATGCTTTTTGTTTTTAATATCGAACTTTAAGGTGTCCGGTTAACCTCTTTCCTGTAATGTTTTTACAACGCCTGCAAGTATATTTCCGCCTGATTGCAGTGCCGAAATAACGTTCTTCGCTGGTGATTGCAATAATCCAATGATCTCCCCTATCAGTTGTTCTTTTGATTTCAATGCAATCAAAGTATCAATCTGATTATCTCCAACAAATATTGCTGAATCAATGTAAGCAGCTTTCAAAACTGGTTTATCACCTTGTTTCCTTAACTGTTTGATCAGTTTTGCCGGAGCAGTTGCTGATTTTGAGAAAAGGATAGATGATGAGCCTTTTAAAACATCATACATTTGGGTAAAATCACCGCCGGTAGCTTCCATCGCCTTTCTGATCAGGCTGTTTTTTGCTACTTTCATCTCAATGTCGCTTTCGAAACATTTACGACGGATGTTATTGATTTTTGCAACTGTCAAATTTGAAGTATCGGTAATATAAAAATTACCATACTCTTTCATTTGTTCAGTAAGGGCGATTACTAATTCGTGTTTTTCTTCTTTAGTCATGATTTAGATCCCCGCTACTGTTTTAGTTTCAATTTCAATTCCAGGCGACATGGTTGAAGAGATATGAATACTCTTAAAATATGTTCCTTTTGCTGCTGAAGGTTTCAATTTTGAAATGGTTTGCAATACTTCCAAAGCATTTTCATAAATTTTATCAGCAGGGAAAGATACTTTTCCTATTGAGGCATGGATAATACCGGTTTTATCAACCTTGAAGTCGATCTTACCACCTTTAACCTCAGTTACAGCTTTCCCAACTTCGGGAGTTACCGTACCTGATTTAGGGTTTGGCATAAGGTTACGCGGGCCTAAAATACGACCTAAACGACCTACCTTCGCCATAACACTTGGCATAGTGATAATAATATCAACATCAGTCCATCCACCTTCAATTTTGGCAATATAATCATCCAAACCTACGTAATCTGCACCTGCGTCTTTAGCTTCTTGTTCCTTATCAGGAGTACAAAGAACTAATACACGTACAGTTTTACCGGTTCCATGAGGTAAGGTTGCTATACCACGCACCATTTGATTGGCTTTACGCGGGTCAACACCTAAACGAACATCAATATCAACAGATGAATCAAATTTGGCATTAGTAATATCTTTTACCAAAGATGTTGCATCCTGTAAGGAATACGCTTTGTTAGCCTCAATTTTGGAGAGTGCCACTTTTTGATTTTTTGTTAATCTAGCCACTGTCTTAAACTGATTTGTATAAATTAATTAATTCCAGGGTGCCGTACCTGATACGGTTATCCCCATACTGCGGGCAGTTCCTGCCACCATTTTCATGGCTGATTCTACTGTAAATGCATTCAAATCAGTCATTTTATCTTTGGCTATAGTCTCAACCTGGTCCCAATTTACATTGGCTACCTTTTTACGGTTGGGTTCGGCCGAACCACTCTTTAAACCTGTTGCTTCCAATAACTGGATTGCAACTGGTGGAGTTTTGATGATAAAATCGAATGACTTGTCGACATAAACAGTAATAACTACTGGTAGCACTTTGCCAGGTTTATCCTGGGTACGTGCATTGAACTGCTTGCAAAACTCCATAATGTTCACCCCTTTTGCACCCAATGCTGGGCCAATTGGAGGTGATGGATTTGCAGCGCCGCCCTTTACCTGCAGCTTCACCATCGCACCGACTTCTTTTGCCATTTTTATTTATTTAAATTATAACTCAATGTTAGTAAGTGGAAGCTAAGTAACATTTAAGATTTTGTTAGATTTGAGATGTTAGATATGAGATTTGAGACTCAGACAACATATTCAAACCCGAATATTTTTTTATCATTATTTAGTTTGATCAATTTGACTTTTCGATGTCTCACATCTAAAATCTCATATCTCAAATCTATTCCTTCTCTACCTGCATGTAATTCAATTCAAGCGGCGTACGGCGCCCGAAAATCTTTACCATTACTTTTAGTTTTTTCTTTTCTTCGTTAACCTCTTCAATCACCCCGCTAAATCCGTTGAAAGGTCCGTCCATCACTTTTACACCCTCACCTATATAATAAGGCACATTCATTGTTTCGCCCTGTGCGCTCATTTCGTCAACCTTACCTAAAATACGGTTAACTTCTGCCTGGCGTAACGGAATAGCATTTCCGGCTTTATCACCTAAAAATCCTATTACGCTGTTTATATTTTTTATAATGTGCTCAATCTCTGCGTCAAGCTGAGCCTCCATTAACACATAACCCGGAAAAAAGTTGCGTTCTTTAGCAATTTTCTTTCCATCGCGCATCTGGTAGTATTTTTCTGTCGGAATCAATACCTGCGGAACCAGGTGTGTAATACCTAAGCGACTGATCTCGGCGTCAATATATTGTTTTACCTTTTTCTCTTTGCCGCTAATTGCCCGTACAACATACCATTTTAACTGATCACTCATCTGCTTATAATATAAATTAGGTTAGTGAAGTATAAAACTGCGTAAGCAAAAAGTGTATGCTCTGGTCCATAAATAATATTACCAACGCAATAATAAGCGCAGCTATCAATACTAAGATAGAGCTGCTTTGCAGTTCTCTCCAGGTTGGCCAGCTTACTTTTTCTGTTAGCTCTACGTAAGACTCTTTAATATACTCAGATACGTTAGACATTTCTTTTATGTGTTATGCACGGGAACAAGGATTCGAACCCTGATCAAAGGTTTTGGAGACCTCTATTCTACCATTGAACTATTCCCGTGTATGCCCTAAATCCCTAAAGGGACTTTACTTTTTATACCAACAAAGTACTTAGCTAAATCGCTAAGTACTTTGCCGGAAAATTAACCAACCCTTTCTTCCCCCTTCAGGGGGCTAGGGGGCTTATTTCAAAATTTCAGTTACCTGACCAGCACCTACTGTTCTGCCACCTTCACGGATAGCGAAACGTAAGCCTTTTTCCATTGCGATAGCGTTAATCAGCTTTACAGTGATGGTAACGTTATCACCTGGCATAACCATTTCTACGCCTTCAGCTAAGGTGATTTCACCTGTAACGTCAGTTGTACGGAAATAGAATTGCGGGCGGTATTTATTGAAGAATGGAGTGTGACGGCCACCTTCTGCTTTTGATAATACGTAAACTTCTGCTTTGAAATCAGTGTGCGGAGTTACTGAACCTGGTTTGCAAATAACCATACCACGACGGATATCAGTTTTTTCAATACCACGTAACAATAAACCTACGTTGTCACCAGCTTCACCTCTGTCAAGGATCTTGCGGAACATCTCAACACCAGTTACAGTTGATTTAAGGTTTTCAGCACCCATACCAAGGATGTCAACCTGCTCACCTGAGTTGATAACACCACGCTCAATACGACCAGTTGCAACAGTACCACGACCAGTGATCGAGAATACGTCTTCAACAGGCATTAAGAATGGAAGATCAGTTAAACGCGGAGGAATTGGAATGTGTGCATCAACTGCATCCATTAATTCCATAATTTTGTCAACCCATTTTGGATCAGCATTTAAGCCACCAAGAGCTGAACCTTGGATTACAGGGATATCGTCTCCAGGATATTCGTAGAATGATAACAATTCACGGATTTCCATTTCAACTAACTCTAATAATTCAGGATCATCAACCATGTCAACTTTGTTCATAAACACAACTAATGAAGGCACACCAACCTGGCGGGCTAACAAGATGTGCTCACGAGTTTGAGGCATTGGACCATCAGTAGCAGCAACAACGATGATAGCACCGTCCATTTGAGCTGCACCTGTAACCATGTTCTTCACATAGTCAGCGTGACCTGGACAGTCAACGTGTGCATAGTGACGGGTTGCAGTTGAATATTCAACGTGTGCTGTGTTAATAGTAATACCACGCTCTTTTTCTTCAGGAGCCGAATCGATTGAATCGAATGAACGAGCTTCTGAGAAACCTTTATCAGCCAATACTTTGGTAATAGCTGCTGTAAGGGTTGTTTTGCCGTGGTCAACGTGACCGATTGTACCGATGTTTAAGTGCGGTTTACTGCGGTCAAACTTTTCTTTTGCCATGATTATATTTAATTATTGTAGGTTAATTTTATACTTAAAAATGTATTCTATTATATTCTTCTTATAATATTGAGCCAACAATGGGATTTGAACCCATGACCTCTTCCTTACCAAGGAAGTGCTCTACCCCTGAGCTACGTCGGCTTTTGTTTTAGCTCATTGGTTCATTTGTTTACTAGTTCATTGGTATTGTCCGCTTAGTTACTAATGAACAAATAAACTAATTAACCAATAAACCAGCTGAGCGGAAGACGAGGTTCGAACTCGCGACCTATAGCTTGGAAGGCTATCGCTCTACCAACTGAGCTACTTCCGCTTTTAAATTAAATGAGTGAATTAGCGAGTTAGTGATTTATTGAATTATAAAATTCAATCACCAACTCACCAATTCATCCCTCACTAATTAATTTGTGGGGGGAGAAGGATTCGAACCTTCGTAGCCGAAGCAGCGGATTTACAGTCCGCCCCATTTGACCGCTCTGGTATCCCCCCATTTGTTGATTTCGGATTTGCAATGTCCAAAGTTGAAGCTAAACATCACGCTTCCGAAATTAACAGAGCCTCCTATCGGGATCGAACCAATGACCTACTGATTACAAGTCAGTCGCTCTACCAGCTGAGCTAAGGAGGCTTAAATTATTACCCTTTGTATTTCGTTAATCATTGCTGATCTTCGGAATAATACCGGCTAATTAATAAGGCTGTATTTTTTATTTTAAAGAACCAATCCTTTTAACAGCGAGAGAACATTTACATACCTCTCTGAAAGGGATTGCAAATTTACACATTTTTAGTGCTGAACAAAATTTATTTTCTAAAAAAAAATCGGCAGGCTGAAACCCACCGATTTACGTTTAAAAATAACCTTTATTAAGTTCAAAATTCGTCCGTCGCCGTCAGTAAAACTACTTTTTTAGCAGCTTCAGCGGCAGCAAATTTTTTCTGTTTATGCTTTTCAATCTGTTTTCTAAGGCTCTCGATCGCCAGATCGGTGGCTTCTTCAAATGTTTTGCATTGTTCTTTGGCAAACATTTGGCTTCCCGGCAGCATCAGTTTAATCTCCGTTATCTTATTGGCTTCGTCTTCCACATTCTCCAGCTTTAAATAAACTTCCCCGCTAATAATGTGATCATAAAAGGTATCAAGCTTATCAGCCTTCTTTTGGATAAAATCCAATAATTTTTTGTCTGCATTGAAACGAATAGATTGCACTGTGATTTTCATGATTCCTCCTTTTTACGCCTTTGGATGGGCTTGTTTGTAAATAGACTTTAACCGTTCAACTGAGTTATGCGTGTAAATTTGAGTTGCACTCAAATTAGCATGACCCAAAAGTTCTTTAATTGCATTTAAATCGGCGCCGCGGTTTAACAGGCTTGTTGCAAAAGTGTGACGCAGCACATGCGGGCTCTTTTTGTCTTGAGTTGATATATAGGATAGATACTTCTGCACTATTAGATAAATGAGCTTTGAATAAGCGTTTGCTCCTTTATCTGTAACGATCAGCATTAAGGAATTGTTACCAAAAAAATCCTGATTTTTCTTTAACTGCTGGTACTCAGCTATTAATAATTTCAATTCATGATTTATAGGGATAATGCGTTCCTTGTTGCGCTTACCTAAAACTTTTATCGTCCCTTCGTATGCGTTTATATCGCTATCCTTAACGCCCAGCAGCTCCGAAAGCCGCATACCGGTACCAAACAGCATTTCTATAACAAGTTTGTCGCGGAGCCCCTTAAAATCGTTGCTAAACACCTTGTTTTCATCAAGCAGCTGCGTTAGCTTAACATCTTCAACTATAACCGGTAAATTCTTAGGGATTTTTGGGGTATTTATTTTTGACGAAGGATTAATTTCAATAACGCCTTCCTGCAGCAAAAATTTAAAGTATTTGCGCAGTGTGGCAATTTTGCGATTGATGGAACGCGCAATAATCTGATGGTTCATTAGCTCAACCATCCAGTTACGGATATGATAATGCGTGATTTGTGCGGGATGTGTTATTTCGGGGGCCGGAGCAGGAATGAGTTTATCGGGATTATTTAAAAAGGCAATAAACTGATCAAGGTCTGATTGATAGGCCGATACCGTATGCGGTGAGTACCGCTTTTCGAATTCAATATAACGGATAAAACGGGCTATAAACATAAAAACTACTTGTAAATCCGAACGATGAATTTACAAATAGTTTTTTATATTGATTAGAAAAATCGAAAATTCTTTTACAAGAATTAAACGGTTGTTTCTAAGTTCATATTTTGCTTGTAGATGGCATGTTTAACCACGTGACGGCGGGTCACAGATTTCTTTTCAAATGCCTGGCGACTGCGAAGTTCTCTTAAAACTCCAGTTTTCTCAAATTTCTTTTTAAAGCGTTTTAATGCTTTGTCTAATGATTCGCCGTCTTTTACGTTAATAATGATCATAATTCCTGAAATACCTCCTTTCGTGGGAGGGCAAAGGTAAGTATTTAGTTTTGAATATGAAAGGGGGAAGTTGAATTAGTTGATTGGGTTGGATTGCGTTGATTAAGTTAGATTGGGTTGATTGAGTCAATAAAGCTGCCTTGTTGATTACTGTACCGTTATCGTGTTACTCCAGATAATATCTTTGCTGTTTTTCAAAACCATATACCAATCTCAACTGGCAAAACAATAAGCACATCCATGCTCTTGTGCGCGGCCAACTGCCCAAACACCTGATGGCACGAGTTGAATGCCCGGCAAAAGTCCATCCAGCCATTCTTTTTTTACAACAGCGGCATCCTGGTTTGTTTTTTCTGCGATAGTTGCGGAAAGGCCTGTCAGAGCTGCATCGCAAACGCAGAACATAACGCCGCTTGCCTGTAATTCGTTAATACCGATCTGAATTTCGCCGATACCCGGGCCTTTATACGTGCCGGGCCTGGGTTGCCAGAAAGGATTATGGGTGGCAGGCGCTTTACCCTCCGCATCGTTTATCTTAAAAAACTCTCCAAACTTGTACTTTTCCCAAAGTCTGTCGCCCATTGCATAGGCCGCGGCGCTATGCCGTAATACCACTACGACGCCACATTCTTCGGGCGGCGTACCGGTTTTGCCATTGGTCATCAAAAATATACGCGGCCACGCAAACGGAAATATGGCATGTGGCTGTGTTACGTCGAACATTATTTTATGCTTACCCTTTACGCGCTTAAACCATTCGTCGGCCTCTGATATGTCGGGGGAAGTTAATCTTTCAGCGGCAGAAACGATGGCCGGCTTTGCAAACATGCCGGCGCCTAGTGCCGCCGCACCGGTTAAAAATTGTTTTAGAAAACCACGGCGCTGGTTTGGGTTGCGTTGAGATTGTTTCATAGCAGGAAAACTAATTGATCAGTCGTTAGGTATTAAGTCTTACGCCTAAAGTTAGGCATTTTATAATTAAAGCAAATCTTCATGCGATAACTTAAACCTAATCAATCTTATTCAGCTTTACTAACTACTTCAAGATCTCTCTGCTGATCACAATCTTCTGAATTTCAGAAGTCCCCTCTCCTATTGTACATAGTTTTGCATCACGGTAGTATTTTTCGACCGGAAAATCTTTCGTATATCCGTAGCCGCCGAAAATCTGCACGGCCTCTGTTGCCGTGCGTACAGCAACTTCTGATGCAAAGTATTTAGCCATAGCTGATTGTTTGGTTACCGGCAAATGCCTGTTCTTCAGATCGGCGGCCTGCATTATTAATAGCTCTGCAGCTTCAATTTCTGTAGCCATATCTGCCAGCTTAAAGGCAATCCCCTGGAAATTACTGATCGGCTGCCCGAATTGCTTGCGTTCTTTTGAATAATTCAAAGCCGCTTCAAAAGCACCT